>Ga0123354_10007318_pt1 | contig 16591 bp, 10 predicted proteins | sample TergutLab28metaG_2_FD_97872 | JGI IMG/M metagenome (GOLD analysis project Ga0123354, IMG submission 97872) | Labiotermes labralis P4 segment gut microbial communities from Petit-Saut dam, French Guiana - Lab288 P4 | ecosystem: Host-associated > Arthropoda: Insects > Digestive system > Gut ...
ATCTATCTATCTATCTATCTATCTATCTATCTATCTATCTATCTATCTATCTATCTATCTATCTATCTATCTATCTATCTATCTATCTATCTATCTATCTATCTATCTCTATCTATCTGTCTATCTATATCTATCTCTCTATCTATATCTATCTATCTATCTAAATATCTACCTACCTACCTACCTACCTACCTACCTACCTATATCTATCTATCTATCTATCTATCTATCTATATCTATATCTATCTATATCTATCTATCTATATCTATCTATCTGTCTGTCTGTCTGTCTGTCTACCCACCCACCCAACCCAACTACCTACCTACCTACCTACCTACCTGCATACCTAAATAATTGTAGTTGGAACGAAGATACAATTTTTTACTCGAACAGCGTGCAAAAATCGAGACATTAAAATTATTACTATTATTATTACTATAATTAGTATTTGTAGTGGTAGTATTTGTATTATATTTTAAAAATTAATTATCGCATCTACCTTAGAATAACGTGGGGACCGCGGTAGCATAGTAGTTAAGGTGCTGCGCTGCAAATCGGAAGGTCGCTGGTTCGATTCCAGGTGGTGTCATTGGAATATTTGACGTAATCATTCCGATCGCACTATGGCCCAGGGGTCAACTCAGCCTCTAACAGAAATGAGTACCAGGCATATTTTCTGGGGGTAAAAAGTGGCCGGTGCGTAAGGCTGACAATCTTCCACCATCCTGGGCCATTGTCACTTAATCTGGTTACCTTAACTTCCTGTTATTCTCGGGGCACCTCGGGCCTGTAATGGGACTGATTTACCTTTTTATTTACCTTAGAACAACGATGTAGATTCATGTGTGTGTTGTGAATTACTGAAAATGCCGATGTTTTGTCGAAGGATGCATGTCCTAAGAAACGAACCCGAGTGCTTGAAATAATGTTCATGTAGCAGTAACTGCTCATCTTTTCAGCATTACCACCACACTGATATACACGCAAGTCTGACGCCAGTTGTGTAAAGGCTGGTAGGGGAACTTGTATTTCAGTAAAGGGCAATTCAGTTGTGTGTGACTTAGTGTAGGCAATTGTATATAGAGAGCCATTTCTCAAGGAGTGGCTGAAAAAATGTTTTCGGTTTTCTACTCTTCTTCTGGCTGGTCTTCCATCACATACCACAGAACTGTCTAGAGTGACAGCTGTCTGTAAATGCGTGAACATTCGTCACAAATTCATATCCAAGTTTTTCCGTATTATTCCAAACCTTGGACTTTTGCGTTTAGGAAAGAAAATATATGAAATGGAAAGTCATCTAAGTAGTAATTCGATCTAAGAAGGATGACGTAGGTGGCCAGACTAGAATCCTTCGGAATTTAATTATACTTTAAACTTTCTTTGTTTATTTGCACCGTGCATTGTAATATAAAGAAACGATGTGCACCTTTGTTAAAATAATATTTTGATTTTTACGATGTCTTCTACATGTGTCGCACCCAAAGGTTCATCATCAGGAAGACGGTTGTACTTCCAAGACTGCTTATACGGTAGACATTTATATTATATCGTACCTCTATGTACAATCATCTTACTGAAGATGAACCCTCGGGTTCGAAACATGTAGAAGACATCCTAAAAATTAAAATATTATTTTAACAAAAGTGCATTTTGTTGGTTTGTATTGTTCGACTCTATGTAAAACTTACTTGGTACTATTTTTGTTACACCGGCAACTATTTATACGTGTTTATGTGTATTTTATATCGTGCAAATTTTGGTGTAATAAAAGAAAATATTTCCAAAATGCACCGAATGAACAACTCTGAAACATGTAATATGTTTTCTTTTGAATAATTCCCCGGCGTCACAATGCTAATAGCCGACGTTTCGGAACCCTCTGTCAGGTCCATCTTCATAGGCAGGCGGATCCACCTGCCTATGAAGATGGAACTGATAGAGGGTTCCGAAACGTCGGCTATTAGCATTGTGACGCTGGGGAATTACCCAAAAGAAAACATATTACATACAGGACACGGCGAAGGCTTAAAATCAAGAACTCTGAAACACCTTTAAAGTAACCCAGTACTGTTAAAATAACGGTACATAGTACACGGCGAACGTTTGGGCACGTTACATTTTTGGTCCGGAAAGGGAGGGAAGGGAGGGAATGTACACAACATTCTACAGCGAAATCTCTTGGAGACCGAAGAAGCAAACTCTATAATTCAATATCCTTTTCCTGTACATGCTTGATTGTACGGAGCGGAACCTCAAAAGGACTGAGGTAGGGTAGTACGTTCCGATTAAATTTTATCTGCCTTTTCCTTATTTCTAAAAAAAAAAATCTATTCACCGTAGACATGAATATGGGCGGTTTTGGAAGGGTAAAAGGTAAACATGGGAAAACATGAGAACTATTGAAAATATTTCAGACGAATGTAACGAGTAGGTTCCTTGTTATGCGCACGCTCCTGGTGTCCTTCAAGACCATTCCGTCTAAATAGTAATTAAAATGAAAGAAAGTATTTTAAGTATTTTTTTATCTTGAATTGGACTGTTTCCATCCCGCTGTGTACACGTAACAAATTTTATTAAGTTGAACCGTCTTTACACAACATACAAATAACAGTTGCAAATCTACAACTGGTTAATTAAGCGACATGTTTCGGCCTTGTTCGGCCATCATCAGGCTTACAAAAGATGGTGTTAATTTAGGTACATTCTTTCGCTATAGCGAACGAATGTACCTTAATTTAGTTAATAAGTTAGTTAATTACTGAGATAAATGCACCGCTTAATTAAATAGTTCACTCACTACACCAAAACCTACCCTTGAGGTACAGATACAATCTTATATCGCTCCTACACATTTCGGCGTCACTCACGCCATGCTCAGAGAACCCAACAGGAATATTTAAAACTTACTAGAATACAATAGAGAACAAAAGTAATTCGTATTATATTATAACATTTTAGCAGCTAGTGTAAACCCTGTGGGTTTCAAAAAGGCAATTCAAATTATATTTTTAAAAGCATAACACATTAGAACAATAAACTGTTGCATTTGTTGCGACGTTTTCATTAAAAATGTTTTGAATTTGTGTGTTGCTTTGTTGTAGTTATTCTTTGTACAAAAACATCTAATTTGTCTTCGATCCCGTATGGATCTTGTACCTGTATGTTGTGTTGTGAGTTCCGTGTGAAGGTTGAAGGAGCAATGTGCGACGCTACCATTAAAGTCGAAACATGTTCCAAGTAAATTCCTTATAACAAAACCCATTCATGCATTTTAAGGGGCTGAGTAACAACTACAAATATTGTATTTAAAGTACATTTACACATAGAAACTTCGACGTAAATTACAGCTGTATGTATTGGTAACAACTGTCAGCTTATTTCATGTACATATCCTACTTTTATTTGTACAGGTGTAATCTTTTTGACGTTTCTTTTTACTTTAAATTTAGTCCATATTGTGTGGTCTGAAACTCCGTTTGTATTCATTCGATCCCTGACGATGGTAACCCCCAGAACCGTTTTGGATATTTAAGAAATACATTTTAGTAGTGCAATCTGTTGCTACTTTTCAGCAAAACTGACTGAAATTTAAGAATAAATCTAAATCAATCAGGAACATTACTAATAAAAACCAACTTTAGAATTTCGATATCTTATACAGGTTTTGACTTATAGTCATTACAAAATATGTAACTGGAGGAAAACTCTCCAGTTCACATTAAATAGGAGGCCGACCGGCTTGTTTCTAGAGCCCATCTGAGGATTTTGAAAAGGTACATTCATTCGCTATAGCGAACGAATGTAACTTATTTAACACCATCTTTTGTAAGCCTGATGATGGCCGAACAAGGCCGAAACATGTTGCTTCATTAACCAGTTGTAGATTTGCAACTGTTATTTGTATGTTGTGTAAAGACAGTTCAATTTAATAAGTTTGTTTTATCCCTTCAACGTGCAACATTTCCACTAAAGTATAGTCCATACCGTAAGTACTCTGACTTGTCACAGTCTGGACGATTTGGAGTTTGAAGCCCGGTGGGGAAAGACATTTTCTCTTCTCCAAACCCGTCCACCCAGCCTCCTGTGCAATGTGTAACGAGACACTTTCCCGAGAGTAAAGCGGCCGTGGTGTGGCGCTGACCACACACGGCTATCTACCGCTGGGGTTAAAAATGATTACAGCTACTATCTGCTTCGCCTCTGTGCCTGTGAGGCATATTACGGGAAGACCTTTACCTTTTATCGTAGAAAGTGAGAAACCTGTCTATTTTTTGCATATTTCAGTATCTTTAACAACAATTTGCATCAAAATTCCTTCAACCGGGTCCGAATGAGGTGGACTGACGGACAGACACAACGCTCTTAGTAGGAGGACACTTAGTGAGAAACACGCTAAACAAAGAACACGGCAGTTTGGTCTCAAAAGGTTGGCTTTTAATGTTGAAGCTATCAATGTACTGCAGTTATGTGAATTACTGCTTATGAGTCACGCATTATACTTTCCATGGTAACAGATACAGCGCCTCATATGTTCAAATATGTAGTGTGGGTTGTAGAGATAAATCGTGGAATTGCGCATTTTTCGACATTTACCCGCTATAAGATTATTGATCCGGTTTCCCCAATACGCTGTCCAAATCCATAATAAATCCTACCGCAACCAGCAAAGTCATCTCGTTCTCAATTTATGGCCTTCCTACTGTGTGATATTGCTGTAGGATATATGGGGATGATCTTTCAATAAATATTACTCCCTTTATTTATCAGCTTTTCTATAAATTATATGGTGGGTCAGCTTAGTTTATATACCATCTCTTTATTTTATACAAACATTCACCCGCAACACACACTAGATCTGTTGTAGGTAAATTGTACTAAATTTCAAAATAACCTTTTACAATAGGCAGATATATCGCAGAATTCAATCATGAAATGTTGCTATTTTTGCGTTCTAACAACTAATTATAAATACTGAAATCATTTATCCTTATCGCCGTAAATTTTATTTACGCTTGTGTTCGTTGGGCTCTGTCCACTACGCAAAGTACATTTAGTAGGCTACCCGCAATGTGTCAGGATATGGCTGTCACTCCGTCGTGTAGGGGTTTGTTTGTCGGTATACTGACAGCTTGTGTTTCAGTTCTTAGGGGTTTTTTATAGGGGAAAAATAACGCCACTTTTGAAGGTCGTGCCTGTGACTTGGTATCAGTTACTTTTTTCCAATTAGGTATGGAAGAAATTCAGCACAATTTGTATGTTATTTCCAGTCTTTTGTATTATTTACCTAACATATTCTAATTTAAATAAATCATCAATGAACCTGCCTTTTAATGTCATACCCCATTAATTAAACATTACGCGAAATCGAAGCAAGAAATCTTACCGCAATGGTAGCCTATCGCTTTAGCTTTTAGCCATATTAACAGCTTTAAAAAAACTTTTTATGGCCGTAAATGAGTTTTCTGTGTATGCCCTTAAATAATGTGCAGAATTTATTGAAAATCGACAATGTAATTATTATTATTATCATCATCATCATCATTTGTGGTAGTAGTAGTAGTAGTAGTAGTAGTAATACATATTACTTTTATGCTGTTAAAATCTGAATTTTCTTCATTTTCCCCAATACAAATTATGTTTTGCCAATATGCAGGAGCCGGTTGCGGTTAAACATAACAAACTACGGAGAACTCTCAACATCTTAACCAATTAAACTACTTAATAAAATTTATGTAAGAATTATAAGAATATGCACACTATGAGCAGCAAAAAATTAGGAAGAACTCTGTAGGAAGGTGTTTGTAGGTCAACGCTATGTGGAGTGTTGTGGAATGTAGTCCAATGCAGTATGGAGTACGCCCTTTGTAATTTTGTGTAGGTCTATACTATGTGAGTAGGTCCCTTCCAGTCCTGTGTACACTTACGCATTGTTTATTGCGGCCATTCAGTTTTGTATAATTTTTTAAGTTGCTGTCGAGAGTGTCCAGAAAAAATATGCAAGAAATTCAACAACTTGTACTCACCGAAGCGAAATTAATGTCATCTTCGAAAAAAGTTCGAATATAATTGTAAGCGTCGTTCTTGATGTTCCTCTTTGTACTGTGTAATATTACTTATTCTGATTTTTGAGTTTAAACTTTCTGTTTGAAGCCTGTAGTATTAATGATAATGATGTTGAATTTAATCTATTTGTTTGTTTCCTGTGCTACCAATTAACCTGGGATGGTGAGTTTAATCTTTGTGTCTGTAGCTTGTAGTATTAGTTGTCCTGAGCTTTATTTTAACATTGCTAAATTCTGGACATATGAGAATATTATACACGATTATTTTTTTGATTTACAGAGAGAAATGTAACATTCTTTATGTTTTTCCTAAAACGTTTAAAGGGACTCTAATCATCTGCCTGAGTCTTTTAAATGACCGGTGTGCCATTGTCCTGCAACTAATACGAACATAAGTAGATATATGAGGCTATATGAACATCGGACGCACAGGAAGTCCGGGGTGAAGTTATCATTAGTCCTTTCTTATTTGGTGCACAAGGATTGTAAATGCTGACAGTTCAGTAACACTATCTTTCACCACACCATTTTCTTACATTAGGCCAACTGCAAACTCAAAGAATTTCGCACAAATTACTTTCAGGCCAGAGAAAAGCAGTTTCAAATTACAAAGGAGTACTGTGCAAGTGGCGAAGTGGTCGTGCAGGTATTAATGCAAAGTGGAGCCACAAAACAGCATCTTTAATTAGGGGACACTTGAAGTGGTAGAACATGGTACTTAGTTGTCATAGATCATGCGCATGAGCAGCACTGTATTCGTGGGTCTCCGTCTCTCAAGAGACCTTAAAGGGGATGTACTGAATAAGTTTGCATAATACTGTGAAGGTTTCCGTGTTTAGGGAAAGAACACAAGTTTCTTGCATCGGTTTTGTGACGGTATGGACACGACTTCGTTAGTTGTTACATGAAAGCCTAGGTTTGGGTTGTTTATAGTCTGTAGAGTCACGAATGATCAGAGGAGCTAAGTCGACTTCAGTCTGATTAGCCAGAAACGAATCAACCAGTTGCAATGGAGACTGTGTATCTTAGGGGTTAGAAAGAAATTACTATACGATGTGCAGAAAATGTGTGTGTGGATGGGGGAGGGGACATGTTGATGCTCTTTAGATCCTTTTTAAGTTACAAATCCAAAACTTTTACCCTAGCTGAAAATGTGTTATCAGCTGGAATAATTTGCGTTTGTCCAGCTAATTATTCCAAAATAAATTTGTTTGTAAAAAGGCACTGTATTGGCGTTAAAGAAGGTCTTGCGTAAGTTTCAGGCCAGATTGTGCTCAAAGCACCCTCCAGTTTCCTCACATTCCTCTAGAAACGAGTACGTTATTGAGAAATTCCACCACATGCATGAGGCTAGTGCTTGTGGAGCAGTGGTGGATGTCCTGTTGTATGACGTCTGTTTAGTTGTAAATGACTATTAAATTGTTATGATTCGCACAAATTAGAAGGACTATTCCTGAATACATTTTATTGCACTGAGACGTCAGAGACCAACAAAATATCACCTAAATATGTCAGATTTCTATAATGTAATGCCTGTATGTCTAATCGTAAAATTGTGTTAAAAGAAAACCCTACGATAAGAATCAGAGAGAAAATGTCTATGCAGAAGTTTTCACAATTAGAGTAATAGTGAGTTGAGGGGTAACAGAAATTAACAGGCATTCTAGCATCAAATTGTCGATGTATGACAGTGCAGATAATTTCTCATTGAATTAATCTGCTATGCTTAGGTGTGTGTGACTAAGTGAAAAGACCAACAAGATTAACAATCCGTAAGTTTACAATGTGAAAATGGCTGAAAATCACACGGATATGTAAATGGAGACATTGCTTTTTTTTTGTTTAGCTTGGTGATAGCAGATATGTTATTAGTCTGCTACACTGTGAATTTTTCTGTCACAAAATATATATTTAACATTATGTTATTCCGAATTTTCATAGCATTTTGGGGGGACTGGAAGAAAAAGTCTTTCTCCCCGTAGAAAACTGAAAAATTAAGTCAATTTTGAACAACAATTCAAGAACTAAGTGGCAATGAACAAGTTGAATTGCAGCTAGTGTACCATGTCTCTAAACTGACCCCAGTACGTGAATGCAAAATAAGAACCAGACCCTTAAGATAAAGCTAATGAACTGCGGGAACTTATTATACCGTATATTTCAGGCAATTCGGGCTTCATGGCACGAGTTTTGGGAGATTTCAGGCTTCTGTCGTTTTCAGAAACATCGGTAGAGAACTACCAACCTCCGTCACGCAACCTCCCAGAAGAACGAAGACGTTCCTTTGTTTTGTATCCGACCTTTAAAGCCCAGAGTAGACGCTGATGGCTAAAGCCATTTTCGTTTTAAGAGGGGTGTTGATAAATCCTTAGCCCGACCAGGAAGGAAACAAGCTGCAGCGACCAAACTCGGGATTTATTCAACATACTCCCCACGAAGCTCAATACACTTCTTAGCCCTTTGCTCTAACTTATGCAAGCCACTCAAAAAGCATTCAAAAAGTTGTCCGTCCAACCACGTCTCCGTGGCAGCAATGACCTCTGCTTCGGACCAAAAATGGCGACCTTTCAATTGTTTTTTCGGTCCAGGGAACAGGTGGTAGTCCGACGGGGCCAGATCCGGAGAATAGGGTGGGTATTTAAAACATTAGAAGCCCAGGTAGGCCAGTTTCTTCTGGGTTGCAAGTGCCCGGTAAGCCGGGGCATTTTCGTGCAAGAACAAAATCACTTTGGTGACCTTCCCGCGGCGTTTTTCCTTCAAAATGTCCTTCAATTGCACCAGCAGAGACAAGTAATACTCCACGTTGATAGTTTGGCCTTTTCGAAGATAATCAATGAGGAGGATGCCGTCTTGATCCCAAATAATCGAGGCGAGAACTTTTCCAGCGGATTTTTGAACTCGGAATTTTTTGGGGTGGGGTGAGCCGCTATACCGCCACTCCATTGATAGTTGCTTTGTCTCCGGATCATAGTAATATAACCAGGTTTCGTCCATGGTCAACAATCGCGACAGGAAATCGTTTGGATCGCACCGAAAAAATTCCAAATTTTGCTCAGACGACTGGCACCGTTGACGTTTTTGATCCGCGTTCAGGCATTTCGGGACCTACTTCGCGGAGAGCTTTCGCATGTCCACATCTTCATGAATGATGGACCCAACCCGCTCACGTGAGATGGCCAGTTGCTCAGCTATTGATTTAGCCGAAATCCGGCGTTCTTCTATGATTAGCTCGTTAATATAATCTATAATCTCCAGGGACGTTACTGTTTTGGGTCGTCTAGGACGAGGCGCATCACAGGTGGAAAAATCACCACGTTTAAACTGTGCCACCCAGTTTTTGACGATGGCATACGATGGTGCATGTTCTCCTAAACCTTCTTTCAGAATGGCGTGAATTTCCTTCGGCGCCTTGCCTTGCAGAAAAAAAAAACTTGATGACACCTCGCGTCTCCATGTAGAAATCACGCGCGTCGCCTGACATGCTTCCTTTCAGTCCCTGTAACAAGAAAAGACTTGCAGTTCGGCACTTGAACATACCTCTCTTTCTAACGACACTATCGATTCCTTCCTACGACATCGGGAATTAGGTCGGGCTAAGCATCTATCAACACCCTCTCGTAAATAACCTGCAACTGGGTGCAACAGCGTTGTCGTTTCGTCTGTGACCATTTGTACGTAACGGGACATGGGCAGTCTTTAGGCCAATGAACATAATTTGCACAACGTCATGAAAATGTAGCTGGTCCACAAATGTAACACCTAGAAAACTTAACGTTGAGACTAGAGAAAGTTGAATAGATAGCTTCGGTCCCCGGCTGCATAACCCATGAAGATGGGCTAGCAGTACCTATTGGACAGTAAGCTGGGAGAATCGAAGAGCTGATCTGGACGCTGTCTAGCATATTTTGTCATTTATACCAATGAGTAATCAACCCAAGTGTTTATATGATTTCTAAAATGCGTAATGACATCATGTTACTTCGTGTCGACACTATTAATAACAGCGAGTAATTATTAATAAAAATCATAGTCCGCTGAAACCTAAGCAATTATTCAAAGTTCGACACGGCGTAATATCACAGCATTCCTTGAGCCTTCATCAGTGCCGCTGTGAGAACCTCAAATCACGCCGACCTTTCAAAGTCGAAGCAAGGAAGATCTAAATATCGAAAACAGTCTGTTACAGCTTCAAATAGAAATCTCAGTTTCACATACTAGGTAACGACACCGGTCTTTGAACGGGGTGCTGATGGTCAATGAGCGTCTGGTTTAGATGTTCTAGTGAATCAGACAAGAAAGAATCTAATTAAAATCAGCGTCAGGCCACCTGTTCTGTTGTGCATTTCTTTTTTTCTCCTGGCGAATGGGTGAATGTACTGTCAAACAGACCATGCCGATTGTATGTCTGCCATTCATGTTGAAAGCATGTCACTCGATGCGGCCATCCGCAAATTCGGAGCTCAAATGGAGTAATTTGAGGCGACTTATTTCACGTGTTATTAAAACTTATACAAAGTATAGTGGCCGAAGTGGGAATCAGTGGCTAACCTTTCTAAGGCGTAGGTCTACGGCCGCTCGCGTACTGAGATTGTGAGTTCGAATCCCATCGGGGTATGGATGTCTGTCTGTTGTGACTGTTGTGTTTTATCACGTAGAGGTCTCTGCGAAGAGCTTATCACTCATCCAGATGAGTCCTAATGACCGTGGTGCGTCACTGTGTGTGTGCGATCTAGGAACCTCGTGAAGGAGGAGGCCCTGGCCCACTGGGGGCATTTGCGCCAAAATAAAAAAAAATAGGAGCCAAATATAGTTCCGGAAATTGCCTGCGGGGAAGACAGCACTATCGCACTGAACCCACAGTATATACTACTTTTTTATGTTTTACCTGAGAAGGGAGAAAAACCTAGTTTCCAAAAACTAATAATTAACACGTTTATGTTATTATATATTTTAACTACAGGGTGAGCATAAAGTCTTTCCGTAATTACAAACATTTATTACAAGAAAACTACTGTACGTGGAATACAAATTTTTTTAAATGTAACTCAAGTAGTTTTTTTACAACACATTAGTACACTTCAACATGTGCTCCTTTCGTTGTACGGAGAACGTCTAAACGATAATCGATTTCTCTTCACGTGTTCTCCAACATGTCTTCAGTTATTGTAACAAAAGCGTCTGTTATTCTTGCCTTCAAATTTGTAATATCTGGAACTGGTGTCGAAAACACTTTTTCCTTAACATAACCCCATAGAAAGAAGTCAAGGGGGGTGATATCCGGCGATCGTGGTGGTCAGGGTGTCGGAGCATCTCTCCCAATCCACCTATTTGGAAATGTTGCATCCAAAAACCAAATGTTACAAATGTTACAATAAAAACATGACATAAAATTTTAGAAACTAACTTAAGTAACTGTAAAAAAATATGTTTGTATTCCACGTAGTTTTCTTGTAATAAATGTTTGTAATCAGGGAAAGACTTTATGCTCACCCTGTATATCAAGCAGGAATGACGTCTAAAAAGGTGCCTTACTTGTACTACGTAAAACTTGTATTATTACACACAGTACAGATTTTAGTGTTGTATGAAATGCTGGGAATGTTATGACTAGGCGAGAATGTGTTAACATCTCAAGAAGATTTGTACTGGATGGACTGAGTTAACATGTCAGATGCGAAACTTCTGTTGCGGAAAATAAAAGCATAATGACTGATTGTATTTCAAGGGTCCACCCAATAATCCTGTTGGAGAGCAAGTGAATGTCTTCAGATTCCTAACTTGAGATTGCAACAAACTGTCGTGAGTAAAGCCGAAGTACCCTGTTGACAAATAAACATGCTACACCCACAGTACTACACAATTTTGTTGAACTCAAAGACTCTTTGGGCAGTTACGTAAAATATGTATCCATCTTAAGACACGGTAAAGGTCTTTTTCCAGAAGGACCACCAGAAACCCACAGTAGCCACCGCTAATGTTCCTTTTATCGTCTTTAAATAAGAAGACATTGTCGTCTCCATATCTGAGTATGTATGCTTCGAGTAAGACATGGGAAGTTGCTGATGATCGGTAAAACAAAAAGGGCATTGCAAGAAGCCGTCGTGGCTTGTTTAAAGATAACCTCCGGGCATGTGCCTCGATGAATTTGCGGTAGTTACGAAATGCATGTATCCTTTAAGGCTGTCGGGCGAGATTCGAAACAGGAACTTTGCCAATGTGAAGTAGGGCTGTTAATTGCCACTCGTCGATGCAAGGGTTAATTCTCTTTCTACCCAAGAAGAAAAAGGGACTGGATTCCGTATACACGGCGAATTTTTTTTTACACACGTACTCCTTAAGGAATGTAATTAAAGTTATCATTGAATTGTTTTCGATTCAATTTATACCCACTCAGTACAGGTTGACTTTTATGTGGACGCTGCTTTGCGTAGCGACATGGTTAAGATTCTTGAATACTTGATATGAGTTTCGTAGTGGGATGGAGAAGCATGGACTTGAATCATCTGGCTCAGGATAGCGACAGGTGGCGGGCTGTTGCGAATGTGGTAATGAACCTGAGCTTTCCATAAATGCGGGGAACTTCTTGGATAGCTAAGGACGTTAGCTTCTCAGGAAGGACACTGCTGCATGGTGTTAGGTCTGTGGGTATTTGTTCAACGAAATACTCGCATTAATGTGCTCATTACCTCTTTTTGAGAAGAGAGTTTGGACATTTTCTATTATGTAGACTACACTGGTTCTATTGTAAAGCGTATTCATAGCGTCATAATTTGAAAGTTCCACAGAAATACAAAGTCTCGATGATCTGCTCTTCTATCTCCGTCATCAGGTAAATATATGTAAATATACGTTGCTGGCCTGTCAGGCGGAGCTGCCTCTCTTTTATAGCCTATATTGGTCTTTTTTGCAAGTGTTCTGAAATTTGTGTTATATGTGAAGCCCTTTCTTCTCTAATTGTATCAAAATCTTGGAAAAATCTTTGAATGTATCGTGCAGCAGCTGAAACCGGATACGAGTGATAGAGTTTGCACGATCCTCTCCATGTAAATTAATTTTGTTAAGATTTTTTATTCCCTAACTTTTCCTATTTATTGATTCTGATACAACTGCACCTTTCCCCATATATAAGAAATTGTTGGACGTAAAGTGACTTAAATTAGTTGTCAAATGGCATATTGAAGATCAAGGAATTCCATACGACTGTGAATAAAATAAATTAGTAATGGAAAGCAATTCAGATATTAATAGCAACCAATGTAGTTGTGAAGCTTTTCAACCCCTATTGGCAAAAGTGTTCTTTCTTAATTGTGTTACGTGTTCAGAAAAAGAGAGCACAAGGACGACCGAAAAAAAAACAGGATGGAAGTTATAAGGAAGGCAATGAACGAAAGAAACCTAAATGATGGCCAGTGGGAAGACAGGTAGCAGTGGAGTCTAGGTGTCGGACAACGTAGAACAACGTTTTGAAACCGACATACATACATACACACACACACATACATACATACATACATACATACATACATACACACACACACACACACACACATACATACATACATACATACATAATACATACATACATATATACATACATATGTACATACATACATACATATATACATACATACATTAGGTGTTCAGCATATAATTTTTCCAGTAATATTCCAGACCTTAATTTGTTCCATATTTTGTGATATGTACAAATGTTTCATTATGATATATTTTTAAGAATATCTATTCATATTCAGTGAAGCCTTACGTAAAATATGGATTCTTCAGGATCTGAAGTGGGAGAAAGTTTTCTCTCGAAGTAGGCCTCTTTGTTTCACTCCCGTAAGCACTATTCTACCAATGTTCCGTATTCATCTTTATCTATTCATTGTCAGTGCTATACAGTCCGGACATTGACAGCATCGCTAAACAAGCCACTGAAAGAAGTGCATGAAGGAATGTAACTTTTACACCTTGAAGAACTTTTGTATTAGAAAATGAATACATGGTTTATAACAAAAGCTATGACAACACTGTGCACTTACACAGTCAAGCTGGATTCCGACTTGTTTCGGTGGCGGCCACCACCATCGTTAGGGAAGACAACACCACAGACCAAACAACAGCGCTGCAGGAGCTATCTCTCTTGTCTTGCACACATCTCTATATTTCGCGTCGTCCTTGAACACAGAGCTGTTTATGTCACACTTCCCGCGGGTGGTCTGTGGTTTTGTCTGCCCTTATGATGATGGTGGCCGCCACTGAAACATGTCGGCATTCAGCTTGACTCAGCTTGACTGTATAAGTATGTGCATAGTGTTGGACCAACTTGTAAACAATAACTCGATAGACATGCACGGCATAAATAATACTGTAAAAAAAAACATGACGTAATCAGTAATATTTCATAAGGATGGGTTCCAAGGTTTGGACAGCCACTTTTTTAGTAACAAAAATCATACCTTTCTCGAACATTGTGTCATGGAATACGTAATTTAAGAATTGTGTAAAGCTCGTATTATTTTAATTCATTATCTTATACTCTGTAACAGTATATAAGATATTAGAAATATAATTAAGTGATGCCGGTTGCGTTCCGACATTGCGGTTATTACTGATAGTGTTTCGAGAACTTTGTTGAATAGACAGCACGTATTTTTTTTTCGAAATCAGCTATTTTGTCGTTGCTGGCTTGGTAATGCCGTTGTCTTTCTTTTGACTGCTCAAATAACAACATCGTTGCCAACCTCTACGTGTCCCAAGGAATTTTAGGCTACCGAAAGTAAGGATGTCAACTGTGTTGGTGTATTGGAAGACAACAGACCTTGTGATTTCTATTAGTTTAGTTTTTGGTACCATAATTTTCATTTTGTTACCTTGCAATGTTTTCAATGTTTTTCAAATACCAACTTATTGCACTATTTATTTACTTGATAAAACACACGTTAAAATAGGTACGTCTAATCCATTAATTTTTTTTAAAATATAACATTGGTACCACTTCATATCATCGGTCGGATAGTGGAGTTCAGGTGCGTTAGCATTCTGAATAGGCACGACGCGTGGTTGTGTTCGTTCATGAAGGTAATATAAGCGACCTGAAATATACAACCGTCGTCAGTATTTATTTTGTGGCCGTTAGTTGTATGGAAACACCAGAGAATATTTAGAACATACAGATAATGTGTATACATAGCACATGCATAACAGACTCTCACAGAGATGAGTGAAAACACACATTCATCCACTGTTACAGATTTTGGTAGTCTATTCACAAACATATTACAACTTGTCAACAGACTTCCACTAACGTGTCACCAATTTCGGACCATAATGTGCTATTATGTAGTCATAGACTTCTCTTCGTAATTATTTATTTAGTGACGCCGTCAGACACTATTATGTAACATCAATGATGTAAGAGTGCATGCATTACGGATCATTGATGGACTTATGATTCACATAGGAATCGGAAAAGAATATGTTCAGATGAACTGTGCTTTTCTGGGTTATTAGGCAGCGAGCAGGAGTAATTTCTTTAGAAATTTCTTGAGAAATTACCACTACTCTTTGTGTAATAACGCAGAAGATCGCAGTTCTAAGTTACTTCGCGACGGAAGCCTGAAATCACGCAATCTGGCCCATTGCCCCTGCCCATCAGAAATCCCACGTGGACCACTATGGAAGGTGTACACATTATTATTATAGTGGCATTACATAATCGCAGTACTAAATTTGTGACCATTTCATTGCTTTATATTGTCATAAAAGCGTATGTTTCTTATTAATTCTGATTTTTGGTACTGACACTTTCGAGTTTGTTAAACTTTAATTTTGGCGAACCGAACAATAAAATTTATAGGTCCATGTTTTGTTTCCCAAGCAGCTACACATTCAAACTCATATCCTTTTAAATTTCGAAAGGGAAGCATTTAACTATCCGCCACTGATAGCAAGGAACTCGTAATATTAGAAATTCCAGACCCCAGCCAAATCTTCCGGTGCGACACACAGTAGTTACGGACAGCAGACACTATATACCTAACGCATTCCGCAGCTGTCACGTCGCGTTCGTTGTAAAAATCGCCGTCGTTAGGAAAATCTGAATTCCGCTCTTCATCGTCTGGTTGAGACCTTAGTTTTTCCTGGTCTTTTATTCCTCGTATAAATAATATTCTTAAATTACTTGTATTTAGGGAAAACGTGACGCATAGCAGAACTTAAAAGCATACTTTAATCTTTAAAATAAAAACAAATTGACTAATACACGTCAGCACAACAAATGTTTATTAGAATATGTAGGCTACATGTTTCGACCTGTTAACAGGTCATCATCAGGCCTTTAGTAAAGCAAGTCTTAGGTGCTGTTTTAGATATTGGGATCCCAATATTTACATTTGTGGATGTACATAAAATATGATACTGGATAAAATGTGAAACGTATGATGTCCAGTTAAAACAAGTTAAAACATGAGTAAATATTTGACGCTTTGAATAGGTTTTTCATCCTAAGATTGCTCACTGGATATGGTTG
>Ga0123354_10007319_pt1 | contig 16590 bp, 10 predicted proteins | sample TergutLab28metaG_2_FD_97872 | JGI IMG/M metagenome (GOLD analysis project Ga0123354, IMG submission 97872) | Labiotermes labralis P4 segment gut microbial communities from Petit-Saut dam, French Guiana - Lab288 P4 | ecosystem: Host-associated > Arthropoda: Insects > Digestive system > Gut ...
AACATCAAAACAGGCTGAATCTCAACTGAAATGTGTCTTAGGATACATTGTATGAACAGCAAAATTATATTTAACTGGTAACATCAAAACAGGCTGAATCTCAACTGAAATGTGTCTTAGGATCCTTGTACCTGTAGATGACAAACATTGTTGTCACCACAGAAGTCTGCTATTGGACATTAATTTGGCCATTTCATATCTCTGTATTCAGTTTTCCTAAAATCCAGTTTGCTATACTGATACCATCCTTCCTTACTGCTGATATAAAAGTCCATATGCTTTTGTATGTAAATACTGTATTCATTCATCCAGTTTGCTTTTCAAACATCGTTCATATAAGAAACCATCAATGTACACGGAGGTTGCATGTAACAACTGCTTTAATTCTTACCTGTTCTGGTTTTTTATTGAAGTCTTAAAGGAGGCAAAATACATTACTGCAGTGATGATTACATGTATCAGTACAAAGAGTAATTTGCCATGAAATATTACTGGTATATTTTAGAAACCTGCATCTTGTATGAAATAATACATATGTAGCTATGTCTGCATGTACCTTGCTTCTGGTATTCAACTGTTGGAAGACTAATTGATATTGAAAAAAAAAAAGTTAATATAACTGACTGGTTGTGTATTAAAGATTTCTGAATATTGTACATGTCCACAGATGCCATTACTCAGTTATGTAGACCAGCACTGTGTGGCACTTTAACCAAAGTTCTGTGTCAGGCAAGGGGTACACTTGCAGGGGTGGATCACAAGCTTGTGAACCATCCCAGGTTGTTGACTGCATGAACAGGATATATTTAGTTAATAGTTTTGTTGTAGTATGCTTGAATTTGTCTTCCAGTGTGCGTGCATATGGCAGCATGCCAGTACTGGGAGTAAATGTATGTCAACTAATCACAAATCTGAGTTACATACTGAACTTTATACTCTGCCTCTTATGTTACCAATCAGCAGGCACAGATGGAACATTTAGACTGCATTCATGTTTTAGGTGAAGTTTTGTACCACACAGTCCATGACTTTCATGTCCAGGATCAGTTGTGCTGAAAGCAGGGGCCAGTGTGATTGAAATTCAGTATGATAGACCTCTAGTAAATTTTGTTAAGCCACTTTCATTTAGTTTGATTAATTTTGCCTAGGTGATTTTGTAAGTACATGTTTGAGGCCTCTTGACAGAGTTTTATGAAACCTGAGATTTGGCATTTCTTCTATTATTGTAATACTATGCGCTGCATTAAATTGTGTTAACTGCAGATTGTACGAGTCACTCAGAAGAAGCATGGTACACATCAGTGAAAATATATTTTTTTATGCTGTGTTCTTTTATAACTTAAAATGTGTTGTGTGGTGGTTAAACTGTTAGTCATAAAACATTTGTTGGCATGAGTGAGCAGCACCTAATGTGGCCCTGCAACATAATTTTGAGACATGCATTGGTGTGGAACTGGTCTTTATGAATTGAACAAATAATAGCAAATATACTGATGTTTGGTTCTTCTTAGTGACTTTTGTAAGTGCCTTAATTGAATTTAGTCCTGATTTTATGTAGCCATGTTGAAAACAACTTATTTCTGAAAATAAGGAAGGTGTGACTTGCACAGTCTCAGGCTCCTGTCAGAGTCCTAGTTGAGCCTTCTCTCTGGGATGTCATGTGTGCTAACCAGCTACCAACCTTTGCCACATAATATCCAGAATGGTGAAGGCCTGAAGGTTTAACTTACACTTTTCTTCTGAGTGGAAAATTCTTGAATTTCATACTGTTCTCTCATTTTTCTGAAATTCCAGATCTTACTTGTTCATTTGTATTCACTGGTATATGTTACTGTGTTGTATATTCACATTTTTTTTTTTTTTGTATTTGGGATGAAACTTCAAATAGAAATGTTCATGAAACTTTGTAGCTGTGACATACAAGTCAATGTGGTATTTATTCTAAATAAGGTTATTGATAGGGTTGTGAGAAGTTTTGCAAAACACATTGAGTAGATGACAATTTACCAGGGCTGTAGTACATTACATGTACTGACTCACAGTTGTTTTACATTTTGTAAACTATGATACTACTGCAGTGGTGTATTTATTGTAATGTACCTTGTTATCAAGATGTTAGGATTCTGTAATTAAATACAATTTTGTACCATAATATTGTGTTTAACTTGCTTAACGAGGTTAAAATGTAAGTGGAAAGTACGGCAGCAACAGGTGGCACATTCTTTTATAAACCCAACTTAGGAAAATGGTGACACAGTGAGAAACAAATTTATTCACAAAGCATGCTGTTGTGCGACCTTAGTGTCAGAATGCAGAAGTCTTGGAGTTTGTTGGGATATATGTTCATGCCTCATCCATATCACAACAAAGATAAATCCTTGTAAAAATGATGCACGAAAGACACGTAAATGTTTTAAATCACAATTTAATATTCTCGTAATAAATACGCTCTATATGATTGCTATATAATGATTTCAGTATTTTTAATTTACTTAACTGGCAGCTGGGATGGCATAGTCTGTGTAGAGAGCACAGACTGGATGGTTCATGGTTCAGAACCTGGTAGGGCTGACCACTCACACCTTTCTAGCATAGGGCTTTTGGATGTGTAGAGCTATACATATGCCTCCCCTCTGCCTGTTTGGCATGTCTAGGGACAGCCTCTACTGTCTACTTCACTTAATGATTAATATTTTTTGAATGTTTCTTGCCAAAATTAAATTAATGCTTTTTTTTTTTTCTGAATTACATAAAAGTCTGTGTCTAGATTATAGGGTGTATGACAGGTATGATGGTTTGATTCCCAGCAGGCAAAGACCTCGTCCACCAAAGTATCCTGACTAGCTCCTTAGGCCATCCAGCCTTCTTCCTATTAAGTGGATAGTAGGGTTTCTTACCCCACATGTAAAGTGGCTGACACATGAAGCTGACCACTCATAGTGCTGAGGTTGAGAGTGCATGGACCTGTAACTTCACTAGTCTCTATGCCTTCATGGTATGTGCACAGGCAAATCCTTTTTGACTCTGTTCTTTTTAAGATGTTTACTCTCACAAGTTTGAATTTCTTGACCCACTTAAAAGAGTCGTACTGCGTGACAAACGAAATGCTGGGATTACTATTACTGCAGCAGAAAAGGATGTGAGGGAAATAATCATGGCTTGAAACGAATAAGGAAAAAAAAGTGTGGACAGTTGATTCTATCTCAAATTTGGCAAACTGACCTATTATGATTCACTTCTCATTTCTATAAAATCAAAATTAGTGGGTACTAAAACTAGCCACCATGTCTAAATTGCAACAGGGTTCAATGATTAAGTGAAGTACTTTGCCCAGAGCATTGTTCTTTATGACCAAAGTTTCTTACCAAGGATGATGAACACCTCACACCAGTGAAGCACAGAAGTACCAACAGTAATGGCACCAGGGATTTTTTGTCATGGTTATTGAATCATCTCTTCTATGGCTGCCTCAATTTTCCTCCAACATTCTCCATTCCTTGCTGCTGCCTTCCAGTTCTGTATCTGAGGCAAATCTATGGCATCCTCCCATCTTCCCCTAGGGCTTCCCACAGGCCTTCTTCCTCTGAAACATCTTCCCATTACCTTTTTGGGGACACAAGAATAATCCGGCCTTACCATGTGGCCAGCCCACTGTAGTCTCTTCTGCTATAAAAAATGTTTGAAATACCGCCTCATAATTTGTAGATATCCTCATTGTATCTATTCACACTAATTTAGCCTGCATAGGCTCAAATATTTTCCTGAAGATTTTCCTTTCACTGGAGTCATACTGACATTTTTCTGGATCATTAACATGTACCACACTCCCACAGTTAAGTCTTGTTTACAGCACTGCTCCATCTCTCCAGCTGGTGATGCTGTTTGAAATATGCAAATGACTTTTTGTGCTACTGGCTTAGAAAGAAACAGTGCTACAGGGCATGATTGATAGACTAACTGAAATTGAAAGATGCTATTGAATGGAAATGAATGTGGAATAAACCAAGGTAATGAGAATCTCAAGGCAACCATCCGCACTACAGATTATGATAGATCAAAAACCAACTGGAGAATACAGAATATTTAAATTGTTCAGGTAATATGATAATAAATTATGCTAAATGTACACATGAAATTAAATCCAGGATTGCCATGGAAAAGCAGCATTCAACAAGAAGAAGTCTCTTTCCAACAGCAAATGTGACTTAAATTTAAGGAAGAAACTAGTGAGTTGCTACAGTTGGAGCATAGCTTTGAAAGACTGTGAAACTTGGACACTTCAGAAAGTAGATCATAATTACCTGGAAAGTTTTGAGATGTGGTGCTGGAGAAGTATGGAGAAGATCAGTGGGATCGATAGAGTGAGAAATGAAGAATTACAAAGACTCAAGGTGGAGAGGAATATCTACAAACAATAAAAAGAAATAAGGCTACCTAGATTGGTCACATCTTATATATGGACTGCCTTCCCATCATGTTACTGATGGAAAGATAGAGGGCAGGATTGGAGTGATGGGAAGAATAGGAAGAAGATGCAAGCAGCTACTGGAAGACCTGAAGGTAAAGAGAGGATACTGGAAATTGAAAGCACTGCATCTTACTCTTCTTCAAGCCTTGCTTCACCTGAAGTGAGTTACCAACTTGTGCCTGAATTTTGACACTATTGTTCTTCATAGTTACCTCCACAAGTTGCACTAGCTTTATCAGTATTCCACATTCCTGCGTGACTTGTTCAATTTGGCACTAAACAGTCATATACTTGCTGGTAATCTACAAATATTTGATATATATCAAATACATACATCCTTCCCAGCATTTCTCTAATATTTGTTTCACTGTGAACACAGTGCCTTTACAGAATCCTGCTTGGTATTCACCTATCATACCTTCTGCCAATTGTTCAAGCCTTGCTCACATAATGCTTGTAAACAGTGCATATGGCACACAGACGGTAATTCTTGTGTAAATGCTCAGAATAAATACTGGAAGACAATCTCTCAGTTCATTCCAAACAAGACACACCATACTGGGATGGAATCCAGTTTGGATCAAGAATAGATGTTTGTAATTGGGAATTATTGTAGTGGAGACTTATACATCTTTTAATCATAGCAACAAACAAATTATATTATCACTGCATAAACAACACTATTTTATATTCTATATATTTAATAATTTTAACTATAAGCTCCACTTCCCATTAGGAGAAGTCAAGTTGTATTAATGATGGCTTGGTCCAGAAGCATCATACTCTTAACAACCAGACTTTTTTTTTGTGGCAAAGTTTACTACTCTAACACCATTATCATTACTAACCTCATGGAAACTCCCATTCCCAGCTGTCAGTTTGAAAATATCCTCTCTTAGTTTTGCATTAATATCTCCTAACAGAATTTTTATGTGGTACTTAGGACTGGTGTAACACCTACTCTAATTCCTCATCAAGTGTCCTTTGAGTCATCACTTTTAACCAGAGTTGGTGCATGCACATTCAGAGCAATATCACTCCAGCAACCTCTCAGCACTATATATAACATCCTATCACTAACCCACTCTACTCTCTAAACTGTTGATACTATCCTCTGATGTAAAAAATAACCTTTCCCTAAGCGATGATTTTCATTTCCTTATTCACAGAATAAGTGTATAATCCTCTGCTCGTACAATGCCACCCTTCTTAGCACTATTCAGCAGCCCCCATGGATTCTCCATTCTTAAATGATGCTGATTATCACTTAGTTTTGCTCTAATCACTGAGCTTCATTCCTCTCTCAAATCATCATTTGAATGTTGTTCTTGAAATGCACCCACTGAGGTCGGATGGTCTGTCCTGAGAGGGATGCATAGGAGATAAAACAAGTACTGCTTTCCTACAGATTATCGTCTATCATTTACGTGTGTCATGTCTAAAACACTGTATATTCGTATCTCTGTGTTCTTAATTGGCCCTCTAATGCTTGGTTGAATGCCTATCACATCATCCCCCATAGCCACCATACCATCTACATTTATGCATTTGCTGCCATCTCTTTGTGTCTAGCACATGTCAGTCACACTCAATTACGGTCATTTCCTGCAAGGAGAGCCAGCACCTCTTTGTGTACACTGTGGGGCAGCTGTCACTGTGGCCCACATTATGATCAAATACCAAACGTATTTGGATGAAGAGTGCTACAGAATTGATCCCTGGAATACACTACTACACATCCTAGGCAATAATCACTGCAGCATGTCTAACTTTCTGGAATTTGTTACCCACACTGTCAATGTGGCTTGTGTTAGTTATTTCTTATTAATGTTTTTAACTTTAAGAGTGCAGAAAAGTCCATGTTTGCCTTCACTACTGTAAATCAATCATACCAGGCACCTACACAGCCTGAAATTCTTTCAACACTTTTAAATGCTAGATGGTTCACCAAAATTGCAGTTTGGTACTGACAATTGTATATTCACTGTACACAGAATCCGTATGCGAGATATAGAAAGTGTAAACTACAGATTCTGATCCCTTTAAACGCAATGTAGAGAAACATGAAATACAAGATTAACATTCCCTGGCCTGTACAAAGAACCCATCAATTCATATAACTCTGCAGTAATAAAACTCGCTGCTGGCACCTGTGCCTGCCGTTACACAATAAACAGAGGTGGTTTACCTACAATACTAAAATTCACTTTAATATTCAAGTAACAAAAGATTTCAGCATGTTTTAAATGATTTATATTATTAAATAAAATATACAATTTGTTCAATCAGTGAAGTAAATACATATTTATACTGAAAGTCATTCCAAAATAAAAATAGCAGTCTTTGTAGAAGACAAGATCATATTGAAATTCACATATACACACACACAAACACACAACCTCACAGAGAAGAAATAATAAACAATCCATAAACATCATAATGGGAAACAAAACGAAGATATACAAGATACAGTTATGTTGCTCATTGTTAATCAGGTGTTAGGCCTTCTGGGACATTCAGAATACTTTCATCCCCTTCTATGACAATGGCACTAGTTCTCTGACTTGAGCAGAACAAATTTTTTCTTGGTCTCTGCTGATTTGGCAGGACTGAAAGAACAGACTTATGAGCTCTGAGTTCCCACAGAACAGAATGACAATTCTCGTATCACTTTGGTCTTGGACACGAAATTGCCTGTAAGAAACAAAACAGACATCCACAAATTTACACAGTGGCCAAGAAGTAACCCTACCCCACTTACCCACCATGTGGGACTGGCTGTGGTACACTGTACACAGCACACAGTAATGTAAATATAGATCTATATGGTAAGTTAGGCAAGGTATTGTGATTTCTTGGCCACCCTATAAGTTAGAAACATTAATACAATATCAGTGTGTAGTAAAAAAGATTTGAAACTCAGTAGGAGACAAATTTGTTTGCATAGTCCAAAGAGGGAGAGAAATCCATTCTGCCATCACTGGCATGCTGGCTGTCCTCTTCAGTATTGCAAACATATTTAACCTTGTAGTCCAGCCTTCAAGTCCCAACGTTGCCGCTGGTGGCTGAAGGTTTCTTCATTTTTAAATGCCCATTCTTGCACAGGCATGGGAGAGCACTTTCCCCTTCAACTGCGAAGAGTTACATTAACAGGACAAGGGCAGCCATTTGCCTGATCAAGTTAAAAACCTGAACAATGAAGGCTGTGATATTCATTATCCTGAGGCTAAACCACCCTCTGTTCTCTTACCTTGTTCATACCTACTGACAATTTCAATGCTGTGTACAGTGACATAAAAAAACCTGGTAACTACATGAGTAAATGTCTAGAGATGTTAGTTAATATGGTCCTTTACAATAGTAGGGACAACTACTGTAACACAAATGGCAGTGAAATGAAAATGGATCACAAAAGTTAGCCAGCAAGTGGACATGTACAATTAAAACATGAATCCATTTAATTCCAGTTTGTAGTAACTTACCATGCTACAGTTAGGACACTCTCCACGAACATAAGTGAAACTCTTGTTACTTGTTGGGAGTGTCTGCAGCCACTGGAATATCAAGAGTTACAAAATAAGCACAAATATATTCTGCATATGACCACATTGTTACATTTATTTTGATACATAATCTCATTACAGGCAGGTCTCATTTTACATCAGGTTATGCTCCTCAAAAATGTTGCACAAAATGAAACAAAGCAAATTGAACACAAACTTTCCATTTATAGTGTATTTCGTAGGGGTTAGGGGATCGACAACCTCATCCTATTCAATGTATGACTATACCGCTATAGCACATACAGACCTGTACAGTACATACGTACTGTATATACATTATATATATATATATATATACATACACACACACACACACACACATTTCTACGCAACATATTTATTTCTATGGCAATAAAAATGTAAGCGACCCACATCCATAGCTTGTGGTCACCAGTCATTCTGATAGTAGTGTGGTAGTATTGCTACTCAAACACTTTAGTTCCCGACTTAGCACTTTCTTTAATTAATTCTGTCAGCATTGTCATCAATTGTGCGTACACTAATATGAGTGAATTTAACATTATGGCATATTTAACAATTTGTTCACCCTCTTCAAGTCGGTTCATTACAACCGATTCCTCTCCAACACTGCTTGTCTTTTGCCAATTTTTCACTCACATTGCACTACTAGGTGATGTGTTTCTCACTCATTTTCATAACAAAAGCCAATGCCATTGAAGGGGGAACTATATGAGCTGTGTGACTGTATCACCAACATAAACCATACAAATGATTGACAGTGTGACAGTGATGTCACTTCCTGCTAACAAGACAAGAGTGGCCACAGATCGTGTATGCAAAAATGTGTGGGACACAAAAATTATTGTGTAAATTCGAAAAGTAGTGGAGATTTTTAAGACACGTTAAAGTGAAATCAGCAAAAAGAAATCACATAAAATGAGACTTGCCTGTATAACCTAAACTGCTATTTTATGGCACTCTTCCCAGTATAGTAAAATTCCTTTATTCTGGAACCCACTGGTCTGGACAGGTGCCAGATTATCAAATATTCTGGATTATCAGATAGTACATGTATTTATTTTAAGTTCTTTCAAGTATTTTTTTGTTAATGTTCCTATACTTGGGCTACACGACTAATCGGAGGAGTAATGCATTTGGATACCTCCTCTAACTGCTAGTTCTTTAAAATTTTGCAGCCAGCCCAAAAAGAATGTGCATCTGTCAGTTACTTTTATTTCATGACAGAAACACTTAGCTTCTTCCATTATCATAGGTACAATCATGGGTTTTCCTTCTGAAAACTTTGCTGTAGGCCACTTACACAATACCTTGTCCAATTATGCTAATTTAGGCTGTTTCAATGTCTGTCTCTTGAAAAGGCCCTACATAGTTTCACTTGATGCCATTAATGATCATAACAGATGCTTCTGTTTCTTTATAATATACACAGCTTACAATAAAATGTTGTATGAAGCCATAACCACAGTTCAGCTGTTGCCACTTTCTAGTCTCTTAACTATTTCAATTTTCTGAAGAATCAGCAAAGTTACATGTTTCCACTTGTCAGGAGTACCTTCCTTACTCATCTTGGGATCTTCTGAAGCCATTATAATAGCTCAATGGGCTCCCTAAAGTCTGGATAACCCAAGATAAAGTCACAGGATCAGTACACATACCTTGCTGCCTGCTTTAACATTTCAGATCTTATGTACAGGTTTCACATAATTCTCAGAATAAACAGCAATTTATCTAAACAACATAACAAATTGGTCTTTGTACTGGGCAGACAAAATTTTCTGGAACTGAAAACGAAAAAATTTCACAATATCAGGTGTTCTCAATTGCATCCACAATAGTAGTGGAATAACAAATTTACATTTTTATATACACTACACATGGGACAAAAATGATGACACATGGAAATGCTTGAATGCTCTTGGTAACTGTTTTTGGATATAAAGAAGATGTAGAATGTCTGGACACATAATCTTCTCTTAAAACTATACATCATGCTAGGTGAAAATCTCCAGTCACCTGACAAACAGAGTGGTAACAAAAGTTTGAATTCTGATTTCCTTTAACAATTATAAGACATCAGAGAGAAGGATTTGATTACAGAGGCCTCACAAAACACAAATGATTGATTTGTAATACCCATAAGAGACAACCTTCCTCAAACACTTGGAAGCAAATGGATTTTAGTTCATGTTCACAATGTTAACCAGGATCACATAGTGAAAATGAATGTTCTGCCAATGACCAGAACAGAGTTTGAATACACCACTTTACAGAAAACTTGTAAACACTTTAAAATAAATTGGTTTCTCATGTATTACCAGTGCAGTATGAGAACCCAGTTCTTCTAGTGGGTGTTCAGACTCTTATTCCAGCAGTGACAGATTGCTCAAGTTACCATATTTACTTGAATGCAAGATGGTTTTTTACCCTTTAAATTTGGTACTTACATGTGTGAGGTCATACTAATTCGTGTAAGAAGCACTGAACAACAGCATGCACAACCAAACCTTGGTCTGCATTGCCAAACCACCATTTTTAGACAAAACAGAAAACACAGCATGTCTACAATTAGCAGACATAATCTTCTTTTTTTGGGACTTCATCCATCGTATAATTTTTTAAAGCATGACGTTTTAGAAGTCAGTTTTGTTTCCATCTTCAAGCAAAGAAAGAACTAACCTGGTAGGAGCCCTTGGATTGGGCTATTCTCAGTCACTGGTCACCATACAAACCCCAAACTTATTAAGACATACACTTTTGAACAGATCTAGTCCAAGAGCAGTAACAGGCAAATGGCTACTGAAAAATTACAAATTAACTACAAGACTCAGAAATAAATCTTGGAACAGACAAATTAAAAATCGTAAGAACAGCCAGAGTGATCAGACCAAAGACAAAACACAAAAATTCATAACACATGTACTTAAAATTCTCAACAACACTAACATCATCTGTGGAGAGAGTTGTGAATCTTCATGGATTCAAGTATGTTTATAGACCAAGAAATATAAATATATTATTTAATGTGGATCATAATGGCATGGCAGCACATCTCTTGATGGGTTTCAAGAAGTGCTGTATATCCACTGCAATGGGAGAGGCTGATGAGGTTATGTTGTTGAATGATAGTAATGAGAATGGGAATGTTCAGTGTGAGTGTTAAGGAAGATGAAAGCACTAACTGTGACAATGGAGACAGTGACACTGAATGTTAAGGTAGATAGAATCTGACAAGCTGTGTGTTTCAAGTGTATGAAATTAATTGTAAAATATTTTTTCTTAGAAGACATCTTATTTCTGTTGGGGGTCATCTTAGGTGTGGATAAATACATTTTTCCTTTGCACGCATGTTTTATTTGGGTGGTCATCTTCGATTAGCACCATCATATTTTCAGGTAAATACAGTAAATGAGTGAGCCCAGACAACCTGGTTAACATGAACATTACATGTCTGCTTGAAAAGATTATAAAAACATACCTCAAATAAACAGGCCACATGAAATGCCATGCCACATTTCTCATTATCACAAGCCCGTGATGGAAGTTCTCCCTCCAACCGGGCCATGAAACAGATAGCACATTCCCCTTGGTGTACAAGATCTTGTGAGTGTTCTGTAACAGCTGGTGCAGATGGAAAATTTGACAAACCCAGTAACAACTTCAGGTTTTCAATGAATCCATCATCACTGGACCACAACTGAAATGAAACATCCAGTATGTGGTAAAAATGCTAATTATCTTGTATAGGAATGTTAGAAAACTTGTATGAGTAACACAAATGGGAGCAATGAGCTTGAATTTTTGCATTCAAATTTTGCTTTAAATTCATTTCTAAGTTTGGAACTCTTCAAGTAACTTTACGCAGTAGGAAATGCATTCATGCCACACAGCAGAATCAGAAAGAACTAACACCATGAAGCACAGTCACCCGTGAGGAACGAATAATCATTCAGCGTCTCAAAAATTTCCTGACTTTTATAGTATCTGCAGGTTTTGTTACTGTGTTTAAGACAAGCCCAGTTCAAACATTCAAACTATATTTAAGACACCTTTCATACTGTCCTCTCATCTAAGCCTTATTCCTCCTTGTGGGCTCTTGCTCCCAGTCTAATAAGACAAAAGGAGTCCAGATGCAACATATATTTATTTTTCATGCATCGGTTCTTTCTGTTGCAATTCAGATGCATATAAATCAATAAAATTTCAAAACATGAATATGATACAGCATTAAAAAAAAAACTTTTCGCTCCACTTTCATTTTAATTTAATTTTAAACTTAGCTTTCATGACATGACAAAATTTTTATGAAAAAAAAGAGACTATCAAACTACAGCTTGGAGGAAATATGTGCTTCTAGTTGTAAAAAAATGAGAGTGTAGAAAGCAGTTCCAATATGAGGGGCTTTGAAGATGGCTTGTTAGCTAATACATGTCACTAAAAGTATGAAATGGGCTGATGGATTGAACAATAAACAGTGTTGTGGATAACAGCTTTCGTCATGTTAAGCAGTCATAACAAAAAGTTTGCTGAGGTAGTTCTTCAGTTTTTCTAACTACATTTTTGTATGCCTTTCTCCTGTCTCCCAAATGGGGTACACGCTCCAGTCAACTCATACTAATATTACTGATTGTATCATATTTCTGCCAACATATAGGAGATGAGATCTTCATCAAGCCATATTGAATTCAGCACACATTTCAAAAAGCCTTGTTATAGAAATAAATGGGCAATATACAATCTCTAGCTGAGTGTATTAAAAACATCTACTGACAATGTAAAAGATTACGTTTTATGGGTACTTTCATTGGATGAACAATTTCATTCACTTCACTCAGCTGTATTTAATAAAACCATAACTCAATTCATATCCTGTTGATCCCAGTGGCTGTGTGGTCTTAGACAGAGGTCTCAGCACTTCGATTGCTAGAACCAAAGTTCAAATCACGCTGCAAGTATAGATGCTTGTCTCGTGTTTGTTGTTTGCAAATGGAACTATTTCCAGAGACAATCTATGCAGCACACTACCAACAATGTACATTAACATCTTCTGGAAGGTGGCAATATGTAGTGTGGCAGACAGATACAAACGTTTCAGTGGTACCTGCCACAGCAGCATTTCCTCTAAATATCAATACCAGCCTACCAAACCACAAGAACCCACATTTCAAAAGACAAGTAACCTCTACAGTGACTCCTCTAAGAACATCAAAAGCCACAAATCAACAGTGTAACAGACAATATCTTACTGTAAAGACAAGCACATGACACTGAAACAAAATAAAACTTATTTATAATCTCCTCAAAGTATTAGGTGTTGGTTTTTGTCATTTTACCTGAAACCTTTCAGTAAGAGACTCCTGAAATGGTGTTATAGCTCGTTCTGAACCAAGGAATTTGATGTCTGGTCTCTCAGCTGCATTGAGTGGATCAAGTGTAACCTGTATTGACACATTATTCCCTACAGGAGAAATCAAGTATCAGAAAAACAGAGACAGAAAAGATAATTTGGTCTGTTAATTCATGCAATATTCAACTCCTCAGTCCTAATACAAACTAAAATTTAAATTCATACCAATCATAATCCTTCTGTATATATCTTTCCTTGTTGGATTATCAGGATCTATCACCCAGCACTCATGATCAATTTCATCCAGTACATCCCAGAACCTTTGTAATAATGCAACCTGTTGCACAAAGCTCTTGTAAATTGTTGTAAGTGAAGAACCCTGTGAAGATGACAGTTACAAGTTTCAGTGGAACATCACTGTTTGAAAAACTACTATTATACTGGACAGATAAAGTGACAATAATCTGTTTCAGGGGACAGAGAGGAAGGACACTCCCCATCCAGAAATATGGGAGAACACTTTTTTCATGGTCAATTTGGTTTGTAAGTTAAAGATAAGGTTGTCCCTGTGCACCCCATATGGGCAAGGGAAAATATACACCCACTCATTCTTAACCCTGGCATTATATGGGGGGTGAGTGGTCAGCTTCATGCCCTGGCCACTTCACTCTTTATGAAAAAGCCCCCAGTACACACTTGCATTTTTTAAAGATTTCTTCACATTCTATATGAATTTTTGGATTTTACATCAACTCACTTTGATATAAGAAAGAAAAATTATTTGCTGAGTACTGCGTTAAGTAGTAGTAATTTATATATTGCTGATCAACACAAGAAATTTATTAAATCAAACACAGTATGTTACATGTTTTGGTCAACCTTAACATCCTCAGGCATAATATAAAGTAGCTGTTAATTATATAATGCCATTAAACACACCAAATTTATTAAATCTAACACTGTATGCTACATGTTTTGGTCGTCCTCAATCATCTTCAAACACTGAAGTGCATAATTTGCAAAATTCAAGTGGACATACAGTGCTTTGCAATTTGTGAAATCTCAGAAATTTCACAAGTGTCAAAATAATGGATTATTTATTCATTAAGTCTTTTTGTTTTGTTATTAAAACCATGCCACATTGTTTCAACAAATGGTCAAGATTTTTAAACAATTTTTTAGCAACACAGTTGTGTTATGCAATAGAACTGATAAGTGCACTAGGAAAAAATCAACAAATACTACAAAATTACTTTAAACCAAAATTACTTCCAGTATAATGAACAATATTATACACAAATGAGTGGCCTAGACACAGGTGCATCCACATTATAAATTTTTTTAAAGGTATATCTACAATCTTGGGAAAACACCAATATCACTAATACACTATTGAAAACTAGACCAGAGAAAATTCACTGTGGAAATAAAATATATAGCAGAAACATGGTGTTTAAAAGAAAAAAACGGTATAGAAACTGAATTCCACAGAAATGGACTTTTGGCAACGATCGGCTTAAATTTCCAGGAAGGACAAAATTAGGAACACCATTATTAAACAAAAAATGAATGTAACAAGGTCTCTTTTAGATGATACTAAGACTAAACAACTAAAATGGTATGGACATGTTCAGAGAATGGAAGAGGGGAGACTACCAAAAAACGTTATGAAATGGAGCCCAGCAGGAAGAAGAAAACGAGGAAGACCTAAAACTACCTGGGCGGAAGGGATTAGAGGACTGTTGGGGGAAAAGGGATTAATAGAAGAAGACTGGAATGACAGAGACAAATGGAAGAAAAAGATAACTGTCAAATGGGCACAGGAAGATGTAGAAATGTCAAACAACCTGCTAAATAATAAAATAAAATATATGTCACACAATGAACAATGTCCAACATAAGTGATATAGTATTTACTTTCTTCATATTTCCCATCAGCTGCTCAGGAAGATCTGCTTGAATGAGTGGTGGTGAGGTTGGATAGTTCATTCCCAGAATGAGGGTGAGTACGTGGCTTCTCCCTGCATGGTCTACAGTTTGCAGTTTCACCTCACTCAGTGTATTAGAGATGTGAAAAACATGTTCCATGCCAAGGCATTCCAGCTCAGATATAATGTGTTTATACGTCTCAACTAGCAGATGATGACCCGAATGCAAACACCATCCGGCACAGCCATTCTCCAAGCATTGCATCTAGAAGTAGAATGACTTTACATTTAGTGTTTAAAGGAAACTGACATTCATATTTATATATAGGCCTTATGCAGCAAATTTTATTAGTGAATCACATCTGCTGTCAAACATACAGAACTCTTATCAGTATAGCCTGGAAGTAAAACATGACGTCTTTCAACCTAATTCAGCACCACTAAATGGAGGTATATTGCCAATTTTGTATGTTTAACTGCTTTAACCAGGAGGGAAAAAACTGCTAGTAACCACTGGATAGGATGTTGGGTCAACTCCCCAGGCAGATGAGTGCATTACACACCCCACTTCTTTAAGAGCCATCTTCCCACCTACACCTAAGTTGCTCAAATGATCTATTCCCTTTACATTTTCTGACTAAACATTTGTGCAAAATCTTCAATTCTATACATCCTGCCCATGCTACACTTCTGAACACAGTTACCCTACAACTATCTGGTGAAGAGTACAAATTATAAAATTCCATATGCAGTAGGCCTACTGAGAAACATACGTACGATGTGGCTACTAAAGAATGAGACTAGTTTAAGAAAAGGAACTTTATTAATAAAGTACTGCATCTACCTGTAATCCTCTTCAGTGTTAATTTCCATCAGAAGGTACACACTGCTCCATACAATACTTCCAGGCCTTGAAACATCCCCTGAAGTCAATTTGTTACAGTGTTTTAAGTAACTCTCTCTACAAACCTCATATAACAAACTGAAGGTGGTTTCACTGGCAGTTTTCTTTTGTCTCGTAAGATATTTGATATTTACTCATTGCATAAGTCAAAAAAACCTATATAAAATGAGTACTCAACATTATGTGACCACAACGGAGTGCAGTTTGACACACGTGAAGGAGGTTCAGCCTTAATTCGAATATATATACTTTGGTGATCAATGCTCAAGGTCAGCAGCTGCATACAGTCTTGTTATTTAATAGCCACATGTATTTATACAAGGTGTCCCAGAAGGAATGTGCCAGACTTCGGGAGGGTGTTCCTTATGTTAAAGTATACCGATATAACCCAAAACACCTAT
>Ga0123354_10007323_pt1 | contig 16587 bp, 8 predicted proteins | sample TergutLab28metaG_2_FD_97872 | JGI IMG/M metagenome (GOLD analysis project Ga0123354, IMG submission 97872) | Labiotermes labralis P4 segment gut microbial communities from Petit-Saut dam, French Guiana - Lab288 P4 | ecosystem: Host-associated > Arthropoda: Insects > Digestive system > Gut ...
GGCCATTCTAAGCAAAAATGTTTATATGAACATGTGTCCTATTCCGAACGGTTTCCGAGATAGAGCTATTTGAATGTACAACCGCAAAATTGTTGATAAGAAAGAGATATTACGTGTACGTACGGTTTCTAATACCGGTATTTATTGTTCAAGTGACAGAGTTGGTACAGTTTATAATAAATGTTAGAAAATTCCACCGTCAACATCAATGCACTTTGCAACTCGTGTGAAGACATGACGTGTTGTTCGTCTGAGTGCGTCTTGACTTTCCTTTATGCAGGCGATAACATCCAGTATGTTAACGAGCAGTTCGTCTCGTGTATCCACTTTCTTTCTGTACACTTCACTCTTTATCAAACCCCATAAACAAAAATCTAACGGGGTTAAGTCTGGAGATTTTGGTGGCCAGTTAATAGTACTGGCACGACCGATCCACCTATTAGGGAGAGCGTCATTGAGATGTTGCATCACATGTCGGGTATATTGAGAAGGGGCTCCGTCATGCTGAAAGTACATAGCAATCCGTGTAGCCAAAGGAACATCCTCTAGTTGTTTTGGTAATTCATTTTGCAGAAAGTCTAGGTAATTTTGTCCTCTCATACGATCGTCTAAAATAACGGGACTAGTCCACATGTCATCGATCATTCTGAACGGTTTCCGAGATAGAGTACGTATCGGTGTTTCACGAACCACGTGTATGGCGAACATTGCATGAAAACGGCTTGTACCCATTTCACCCACAGCCTGTGCAAAATCTACACCCAGAGGACAGTGCCATGCGTCTAGAATTTTGTTATTGGTTACATACTAATCGCCAATTGCTTCCATTAATACTGTTCACTGATGAAGCTACTTTCACCCGTAACGGAATCAACAACACACGTAACTCGCATCGATGGTCTCACGAAAATCCAATTGTACTGTGGAAACAAATTTTCAAAGTTGTTTTTCTATCAATGTGTGGTGCGGTATGATCGATGACATGTTGTTGCATTTGGAACATAACTCCGTAAGGTGCTGTAACATAGACATTGCGAAAGGAGATCAAAAATACCTGAAATTTCTGAAATGTCGTGCTGGAGAAGGATGCCGAAATCAGTTGGACTGACCGTGTGAGAAATGAAGTATTACACAGAGTCAAGGAGGGCAGGAATATCCCAAAAAAGAAAAAAAGGAAGGAAGGCGAACTGGATTGAACATATCTTGCGTAGGAACTTACTTCTATAGCACGTTATTGAAGGAAAGAAGGAGGGAAGGACAGTAGTGGCGGGAAGACGAGGAAGAAGACGTAAGAAGCTACTGGATGGCCTTCAGGAAAAGAGCAGGTATTGGAAAATGAAAGAGGACGCACTAGATCGCATTCTGAAAAGAAATGGCTTGGAAGAGGTAATTGACCTCTCGTAAGAGATAGTACGGGATGAATGAATTAATTAATTAATGATCTTCGTAAAACAGAATTTAATGCAGTAAACGTGATTGGGTTCTGCGAACTCCAACAAACTTCCTGAAATAATAATATTCTTTAATTGACCGTCGTTACACAACAATGTGGTGCAATGTTTTTATTATGCAACTATCAACTGAGCGACATGTTTCGACCCTACAGGACCATCATCAGGCTATATAAAATAAAGGTAATCAGACAAGGTGCGTGTTACCGTTTGTACCTTGTCTAATTACCATTATTTTCTATAGCCTGATGATGGCCCTGTAGGGTCGAAACATGTCGCTCAGTTGATAGTTGCATAATAATAACATTGCACCACATTGTTGTGTAACGACGGTCAAATAAAGATTACTGTTACACGTACACACAACGCGATGGAAAACCCCCAATTTAGAATTCCTGAAATAAGTTTATCAATTGAAAGTCATAACCGAGCTCTAAAATACTGGAAATAAAGAAGTGCGGAGAACAAGGTGCTCGTGCATTCGTATGTGACGTCATACCGAGAATTGGTCGTCTTTTCAAATCAAATGTTGTGGCTAATGAGTTTAAGATATGAGAGTATGTAGCACACACTGAAATTACTGGAAATTATCAAAATTTGTTTCGAAAACCTGAAGGTATTCTGAAGGCAGTAGGCGTAAATACGTTTTTCATTAAAAAAAACCTATTCTTAAATGGGAAGGGTTTGAGGCTATATAAAGCATTTACTTGGCTCAGAATGGAGATTACTATTTACAAATATGATAATAAACATTTGGTTCCATATATGGCGAGGAATATCAATGCTAAATTAATTATTATTAGCTTCTGAAGGAAGGCTTACGTTCAAACAAAGCCAACATTTTCTCTTGGAAACAAATCCGTAATTTTTACCAAAATATCTTATTCACAGTTCATACATATTATTCATCTGGTATATGAAAGTGTTGTGTTGACTCTAAAATAGGCCTATATAACGAAAGGAATGAAAAATACATCACTTTTAATCCCTTCGAGAAGGGAAAGTAGAACACGCTACAGGGCTTATATTTTACAATTCCTTTGTATTCCAGTGGGTTAACGTCAGCCCCTCCAAATGACAAATGTGTGTACCCTGATCTTATCGCTTTAATCGGCGCGAGTAAGCATTACACACGGGCCAGGAAAGCTGACTAAACACTATGGCGCTGAAAACGTGTTTCAGCACGGGTGGAAATATTGCCGTATATACTATCAAAATTAGAAAATTTGTTGCTTTGCGTATGCCACTGGCCTTTATATTCAGTATAACAGAGAGTGGTCTTTTGTAAAAAGGAAGAACCTGGACAGAACACAAAACCAAATTCAAGGACGTCAAACATATGGAACAGCATTCTAAGGAACAGCTATCCTATTAACAGAAATTAATGTTAACACGAAGTATGGTATTTGTGAAATAAAGCGAAATGCCAACTTGATTCAACAAGGTAATTTTATTGATGTATTCTTAGCTCGACATGTTTCCGGTACATACGCCCATCATCAGGAGCATTAGATGTTGAGTTGCAGCATATGGTTTTATGCACCGAGTTTTTGGATGGGTGGTGGTCTTGAGAGCCGCTGCGTAGGTCGTGTGTACGGTGCGGATGGTGCCGTGGGACTGCATGGCACCATCCGCACCGTACACACGACGTACGCAGCGGCTCTGAAGACCACCACCCAACCAAAAACTCGGTGCATAAAACCACATGCTGCAACTCAACATCTAATGCTCCTGATGGTGGGCTTATGTACCCGAAATATGTCGAGCTAAGAATACATCAATAAAATTACCTTGTTGCATCAAGTTGGCATTTCACTCTATTTCATGAGTTGATCTGTATTATCCGTGAAATATTTCATTGCATTTCAAAGCATATAGCCTGATAATTAGAAACACTTTGACCCCTAGTGTGTTATCGTTTTCTGAATGAGTGATTGAACTTTATCTTTTGTTGAGGGAATCAAACAATATGAGCAGAATTAACTGAAGAAATCATGTTGGTCCCGTTCCATAAAGGCTAAAGTGTCACCGGTTATACAGCTCTAATTAGGAAAAAATAGAACGTAATTCATATTAAAAAATCTCATTAAAAATTGTGCCCAAATTCCGCACATCCTAATAATCTTCTCCTGGGTTTCTTTCTCCTGTTCGTCCTCTTCCTTCTCCACATCTTCTTCTTCATCATTATCACCCTCTTTATTCTTTGTATTGCTCCTCGCTTTCGCCCGTATCAAGCTCAGAATATTCTTTGCCTGTCGACCGTAATTAAAATAAAATCGTTAAGCAGTCACGTAAATTACTGAACAGCATATTATAAATAAACACCGAAGATATTACTGTCTTCCTTATGAGCAAAGTAGTAAAGTAGAACACGATGTACTGACCCCTGAAGGCTCTGGCGGTAACCGCAGTTACAAAGTAAGCTTAACCATAAGAGTGTTTTATGAGTCTACATGTTACACAGTGATGTGATCTAATTTGTATTATCCAGAGAACTAGAAGGAACTGTGTCTTCATAATAGAAGTGACTTGTGAGAACTGAACACACGAATCGGCGCCATGTGCACACATCTGGACAGCTGCCAAACAGGCTGAGTTACGGCCTCATTTTGAAAGCAACAACTTAAAATTTGAACCCACTCTAGTAGTTAATTTATAGTTATTAAGTCTCTCCAAAAATTACACATCTAACTTCTTTTTATAGCGCCTTCAGTAGTTTATCAGTGTTTTTTATACCTCGTCGCTGTGTTCTGCTCGTCTGTATTTTCTCATAGATCTGAAGTTGCCTTTGAACGATTTTGATGAATGAGCAGCACATCTGCCTGCCAATAGAAGGACCTTCACTGAAATCCGCCCTTTTCTCATCATAACCTGTTGCTGGTTGTCCGAATTTCTTTACAGCAACATTTTGACTTTCATATCACACCGGTCACAGCTAGAAATTGTGATCTAAATTGACATTTTATCACTAACGGAATTCATCCCTTGAATAGTAACAACAAATATTGGATTTTCAGATTATGACGATACTAAAGTTTCTGTACAAGCGAGCAAGACAGGACTGGTTCATTGCTTACGCAGCGTCACATAATGAAAACGCTGTTTTGTTGACATATGCATTTATTTTGAAGGGGTGTGCTGCATTCTACGACTCTGTTTTTGTACAAGGAATCAGTAGGCTAATGTTTGCCAACGTATGGATCGCGACCCAATTAGCTATATAGTGTGGGTCACGATACAATAATTTAGTAGTTATTTGACGAGGTATGTGTTCGTTTTCATTTAATTCAGTTACTAAAATGTCACATTCATTATAGCGATTCATGTTTTCTACACCTTTCTTTATTTGTAACTCTTTGGGTCGCAAGATAAAGCCATTGGCTTAATGTTGGTCGCGGTTCGAAAAAATATAAATATTTGATATTTGAGGGCAGAACTTAAGGTAGCCTACCCATGGAGTTTACCTTGACGTACACTCTTCATGGACTACCTTAAACATGGGGGCAATAAGATTCTTTAAAACTCTGGTGCGTATATGCCCATTAACACTGTTTCGCATATTTTTTTATGTTTTGCTGACCGTGCATCTCAGTATATTTATCATAGTAATTAACCAACTTGATGCACAAAATTTTTGGTTTACAATAAGTTTATTTCATGCCTCTACATGTTTCGAGCACCATGTGTTGATGTTTTGCTGACCGTGCATCTCAGCATAATTTATCTTAGTAATTAACCAACTTGATGCACAAAATTTTTGTTTTATAATAAGTTTATTTCATGCCTCTACATATTTCGAGCACATGTGCTCGAAACATGTAGAGGCATGAAATAAACTTATTATAAAACAAAAATTTTGTGCATCAAGTTGGTTAATTACTAGGATAAATAAAGTGTTTCGCATGTTAGAAGTCTCAAGCCATCAAGTACGAAGCCGTTCATACAGACACACTGCCTACATGATAGACAGCATAACTTCACTAATAACAACAGCCTAACGAATAGTTATTTCAGCTGTAATCTACGCCTGTGTACACTGGACAAGCATAATGATAAAAGTACTGGGAATTGTCACAAACGTATCATTATAAATATAAATCAATCTAAACTTGTTACATATTATTTTGTTATTTTTCCATAAGACCGTGTAATTTGTTTTAGAAGCACTCTTAAGCATCGATTTAGAACTTCCAATGGAAATCCCGGCATGATTTACTGAACTGTCGAAAGTTGACAACTCAGTGCTAAGATACTGAACAGACGGATGTAGCTTGTTGCAATTTCAGGACTTTACTTGGTGGGACTGAGGGCATCGTCTGTAGACGGTTTTGTTCGACGTCTTTATAGTATTAGAAGAAGGAACAGAAATGGCTGTACTGTCGCTTGTCACTTATCATTAAAATATCAGTATAGGCGTATGTGACGTCGGTTTGAGTCCTGGACATTTCATTTCTGACAAAGTGTTTACCTTCCATATACGAGTTCGGCCATTCTGCAGCATGAAAGCGATTGTGGTATTTTCCATTATTATGTAGAACCTCCGGCAGAAAAGCTGCTAAATTGAGTTAAGAGGTTCCTTTTGGAATAACCGATGACTTGTCACTTAACATTTTAGAAAGGCCACACGTACGCTAAGCGCAGCGTGCATGAAATTGGAGCTGGCGCCCTGCGTATCGAAACTTCGCGCCGAGAAACACAATGACGTCATTGATAAACTTCTATTTTTGTACGCAACAGATAGCAGTACTATTATGTATTGACACATAGTACATACCGCACTGGTAATGACATGTAACAAGATTGAACAACAAGAGGATACCAAAAGTAATGCTGAATTACAAACCAGGTGGACGGAGACGACTTGGCAGAGCTTTGAAGAGATTGTTAGTCGAGGCCAAAACAGGTCTATGAAGGCCTGACTTGTGACGGATGATGATGATGATGATGTTTCGCTTGCTGATAAATACATGTTCACAGTTAAGAAAAGACAACAACTTTGTTGTTGCAGATTTTAAGAGTTGTTAGGTATTTTACAACAACAACAACATTATTATTATTATTATTTATTATTTTTATGTTTACATAATATTACTTAGGTGTATTCGAAAAATTATTTTGTCGAGATGTGTGAAACAGTTAAGGTACGGTTCATATTTTTTTTCAGATTTCAGGTATTTTAACTTTTTATATTATTACTGTTATTATTATTATTATTGTTTTAAGTATTATCATTATGACTTATTTGTTATCTTGTATAGAAGTACAGTGACAAATGTAGGATATAATTGCTTTCTCTTACTCTTTCATTTTTATATAATGTATTGTATACCGTCAGTACACAACAATATATCAGTACAGTGATATAATATATACAATCAGGTCACATTACTGCTACATGTTTCGACCGTAAACGGTCATCTTCAGGCCAATAAAGAACATTTTTATGGTAAATAAAGTAGCACTCAATGGGTCAAATTCACAGCCAGTCAAGCACGCTCCGTCTATTAATACTGTATAAGAACTTAAGGATTAAGGTACTGAAGTGTTGCGCCGATGTCTTCTTTAACTGACAATGCCTCCCCAATTTAGGATCCCATTGAGTGCTACTTTATTTACCTTAAAAATGTTCTTTATTGGCCTGAACATGACCGTTTACGGTCGAAACAAGTAGCCTGATTTTGTATATTATATCACTGTACTGATATATTGTTATGTACTGACGGTATGTAATACATTATACAAATTTGTTAATACACAAAAAATTCCACTTTCAGGTTAATCGAATTTTTTCATATAGCCCTTATGTTTACTACTTTTAGTAATATTCGGATGGAACTATATTTTGACTGTGTGTGGATTTTGTAATAAGATTTCACTTACGCCAGAGCATAAGAAAAGCGCCAAAACATCATCTTTCGCCAAGAGACGAAGTTGTAAATTAGTACTTTTTATTTTCAACAGTATTAATTTACATACAATTTACTTATGTATATTACACAAAACAACTAAAATTTTATTGCTAGAACTGGATAATATATCAGACGGTTTTATTACTCTTCCGCCAAAACATCTGATCCTTATACTCTTCCGAAAGCAAAAGAGATACATAATGCATAACACTGTCATACTAATGCTGTAAATTTATCTATGTCTTTCTAGTTCTGTTCGTAAATATCTTTTACTAATCTGCTGCTCCATTTAACAAAGTTGTCGCTATTTTCACGTAAGTTTAATTAACATGTCCTCATTATTTCGTCAGTAACATTCAGAACTTGTGCATGTTCCTTTACTTCATATGGTGGCGTGGTTCACAATTATCGCATGCAAATTTTGTACATAACGACATATGTCAGGATAAGCATGAGATCTGGGTTAACTAGAAACAGTTATATTTTATATATCATATTCCACAATACACATGAATATCGATGTTTAAGAGTAGGCGCTTATTATTTTTTTTATTTCTTTCCCTTATTAAGCGTTGTTATAATGAAACAATGAATATGCACGTTCTGACAGGATAGATATACAGGGTTATTCGAAATGTTTGTTGGGGTTTTAACAATTTGTCATACACAATACACTAGAGATAGGAGTATATGTATTTTTTTTTATTTAATCCAAATTTTTGTTACATACCTTACAGATGCTCTATATATGCACCCTTTGTGATTCTATAAACATCACCACGATAATCGAGTTCGTTCCAAACTGTCTGTAGCATGTCAGCGGTGATGGTTTCAATGGCGGTTCTGATTCGTACCTTCAATTCTGGGATACTTGCGGGAAGAGGAGGAACATAAATCTGATCCTTGACGTAACCCCTTAGAAAGAAATCGCATGGGGCTGCATCTGGAGAACGAGGTGGCAAGTTGTTAAAACTCCGACAATCATTTCGAATAACCATGTATTTCCAGTTCACGTTAAATTAATTATTTATGTTATATTTTTCACCTCAGACCTTTATTAGTTTCAACCGTTAAATTACTATGCGGACAACACTCATGTATAAAACAAATTAGAGAGTAGAGAGGCCCCAACAGAAACCTGAAATCCAAAAAAATGTTTCTTTTTAGACGACTCAGTATTTTAGTTTAAGTCCATCCATATATATGGGCTGACTGGTCTATTTTTATGCATTATACACTGCTATTGGCTGTTATGAATGGAGCATGGAGCCACAAAGAGGAAGAATAAATTGGAAACAAGAGGTTCTTGTACTTCAGCCACTACAGAAGAAATGCTACGTGAAACTGTGATTTATTGTGCCTTTCATAGGCTATAACGCACGGGTGCGAAAATTTTCCACAACATCTACGAGCTGCCTCAAAATTCTAAAAGCCAGAAGGGTGAAATGAAGTAAGTTCCATACAGAGGGCCCACAAATATTCGGCACCACCCTAAAAAATTAAGGCGCTTGTACCACCTGGAGACTGGGATTTGTACACCCCTGCTGTAAAGTACAGTAATGTGTAATTAGGAGCGTTATTTGTGGAAACTACAGCAAAAGATTGTAACTGTTAAATTTTTCTCGTTTACGTTTCAAAAGTTATTTAGATCTATTTGTAAGTATCGCAAGCAGTAGGCGTGGTTTGTTTCACTCTACCTTTCGCCTTTCTCTAGTGGACATGGGGCGTTTTGTGTACTACTGAGCGTTATAGCGTTAATATTGTGTGAGTCTCACAAAAAGGGCGGTAGAAGAATGAAGGAGACAAAAACTCACTAGATAGTAGGACGCGTTAGGGAGATAAGAAATTCAGTTAATTAGTATCTGAAAAGCGTGCAAGAAAAGATTAGTTTCTACTTGGATTTGAAAGTCTTATAAGAACCTGTTTTAGCGAAGCTTCCAATGACGTTGCGAATTTACGTGATCAGGCTCAGGGTGAAGACAGATGCCACATAAAATGACGGTTTGACGGATGTTTTGAAGCGTTTCATATGAGTAAGAAATGCATTTTTTAAGCACGTTCGAAAAATTTCGAAAAGCGACTATTAGATCTTCATATCTGTCAGTCTGAACTTTCGCATTCAAAAACTCGGCTTCCACTGAACGGATTTTCATGAAATTTTATATTTGAATATTTTTCGAAAACCTGTCGAGAAAATTCAGGGTTCTTCAAAATCTGACGATAATAATGGGTGCTTTACATAAAGACCATTACATATTTTTTGATCATATCTTGCTCAGTTCTTCTCAGAATAAGAAATATTTCAGACATAAGTCGTAGAGAAAATCAAAACACATTTTATTTTCAGTGACCCCTTTTTTTTTCGGAAATCGTGCCGTTTATGAGCTAATGTGGAACACTACTGTACAGCCGAAAAGGCCACAGATGACAATATGGCGCATGTGCAATGCATGCTGGATAATTAAGGCTGCAGACACACACTCAGAATACGTCATACTTACTTCTTTTTCACTGCAACAATGGTTGCATGAACGCACCTCAATTTTACGTTGTACGTACACTGCCGGTCTTGTTTGTGTAGCCTCGCCTTACAAACAAGTGACATTGCAACTGGCTTCTACTGTGGTGGGAGTGGGGGAACATTAAACTGCATGGTGGATCCAGGAAGATATATTCCATTCGGAATTTATTCCAGCAGCAGATATGTTGATAGAATGGCTCTGCTATTGAATCGTTCATATTAAATCGGTCCTTTCAGTGTGGGAGGTCTAAAAAGACGTCACCTCCCGATACGAGGATGCCTCTGAATTATGTGGCGTTCTGCATTTGTTCGACCATTAATTTGTGACCCGGCTTCATGTTTTCAAGTTTGGACCGAAACCAGCAGTGATTTATTTATTGCCCGCCCCACATAAGTTGTACCAGTGGTGCCAACGGGTTCTCTGTCTCACTTTCTCTCTATTACAGTCCTTGTTGCTAAAGCGCTCTTCACATGAATGCGAATTATGAACGGCTATACTGAGTCACGGGTAATGATCGGGTGATTCAAAACATAAGCTGCCTTAGACTAATCCTCCCCTTCGTGTTTGTTTATCACCTTCTGCAGTCCTGGAGATGGTTCAAAGAATATGTAGTGCTGTATGTGGATAGATGCAAAGAAGGAACAAAGTTGACGGAAGTAGAAATTATCAAGGTGAAAATGAATTTCACGCGTATGTAATATATGTATAGGTATCTCAGTAATTAACCAACTTGATGCACAAAATTGTTGTTTTACAGTAAGTTTATTTCATGCCTTTACATGTTTCGAGCACATGTGCTCACCATCAGGAGGTCAAAATTGCATTACACAGCCTCTGGTATTATCACACTGAAATAAGTGAGTGGTCTAAAATGACTAAAATTACTAAAAAACAATGCTATAAATTTAAGCATATAGAATTGTATTTTAGTAATTTTAGACCACTCACTTGTTTCAGTGCAATAATACCAGAGGCTGTGTAATGCAATTTTGACCTCCTGATGATGAACACATGTGCTCGAAACATGTAGAGGCATGAAATAAACTTACTGTAAAACAAACATTTTGCGCATCAAGTTGGTTAATTACTGAGATAAATATACTGAGATGCACAGTCAGCAAAACGTCAAAAAAGTATAGGTATATAGGAATTTATGAACACCTGTACGTAATGAAGTCTTAATATGAAGGTCCCCGATTTAATCCAGAAATGGGCTATTGTGGATGAAGATCCTCCTCCTTTCCTCAGCTCCTTCAGACTAATATCGGGATAGCACATTGAATTAGGACGCAGCTGCCCACTTCAATAAGCTTTTCAATGCTTTAGTCACTTAATATTCGACACTTTGTAGCATGAGAGCGCCGTAAGATAAACCAGATAAAAGCAAAAGATAAGCGACAAATTCTGGTCGCGGAATTTAGATGTATGTAGAAACTGTATCCCTGTATTTCCTTTTCGTTTAAATCGTGTAATGTGTGTCCGTGTTCTCATTGGCCGAACTAGGTACATTCTTGGTTGGTAAGAGAGTCCGTTGTGGTTTGAGGCACACTGGGCTGTGGATCGTACTATAAACCTTAGACGTTAACAGTATGTGAAAGGAGTAGTGAACAAACGTTTCTTTTCTTTTTCATACACCGTGCAGGAAAATCTGCTCACAAAGACGCAGAGAAATTGCACAAAATCTGCGGAACATATGAAATGAATTGTGACATTTCCGGACGGAAAATTGAGTCAGCCTTTGGCAAGTAACTTATCGCGACCCTCTCTTTCTGCGATTACTCCAGATCTGTCAGATCTGAGTTACATTGAAAGGTATATTTAGTCAAGGGGAACTGCTGCCGTGTTACGACAAAGTAATTGTACTATAAGATCTTCGGTCTTCTGGAATTTTAGGCAGTCTAGATTTGTACTTATTTGCCGACGTTTCGGGACAACATATCTGTTCCATCTTCAGGTGTCAAGCAGTGGAAACTGCTTGACCCTTCATGATGTGGCCGATATGTTGTCCCGAAACGTCGGCAAATACCAATCGACGCTGCGTAAAATTACAGAAGAGCAAAGATCCCGTTTGCAACGCGACGGAAGCGTGAAATCACGTAAGTATATTGCAACATGTCGTAGGGATTTAAAATGAAAGTGTAAAAAAGAAGGAAAAGTGATCCCGTTACAGGCCCGGTTTGGCCCAGAGGGTGGGTAGAGGTATAGCTCTACTCTTCCATGACCGCGACACTAGAAGGGGGTGAGGGGTCAGCAGCACGCCCCGGCCGCACTTTATCCCCGGGAAAGACTCGGTACCCATTTTACAGGAGGCTGGGTGGGCAACAGGGCCGATCTGGACAGGCGGAAAATCTCGTCCCCACCGGGATTCGATCCCGGACCGTCCAGCCCGTAGCTCAGTCGCTATACCGAATGAGCTCCCGGGCCCACAAAATGAAGGTGTACTGTAAATTAAAACAAGGAAGTACACACGGAATTTTGTACACGAAGTATGATTAAGCTCTCTGGTCTACAGTGTTTTCTCAGGTTTCTTACACAATTAATTAATTTCACTAAATTTTCTTGAAAACAGCTTAGGTTTATTCAACATCCACTGGAAATCATTAGTTGTATCTGAACTGTCCAAGGTCTTTATTGTGGCCTGTTCCGTAATATGCACATGTAACTTTACATTTGCCTCGCTTAAGGAACATTTTGTCACATTTTGACAAATAGTAGCAATAAAAGTATGATAATTTTAAAGGTCGGGAAGGAAACGTTCGTCTTTATGATAACTAATCGCCTCAACATAGTATAATAAAATGGTGTAAAACCACGAAAATTTCAGAATATTCCAGTTATAATCCAGTTTTATGACTGAGACCTCCTGGATAATGCTAATCGCTATTCCGTGACTTTATGTTGAGTTTAGGGGAGACGACTGCGGGAAAATAAGTTATGGAGAAAGAAGTGAACATTTTGCATTAGCCTACAGTAAATAACGTTAAGATGTGAACGTGTCTCGCAAGTATCGCGTCAGTAATGTCGCAACTGTCGCTGTCATGCAGCTGCTTCCTGTTGTCATCATATTGCTTGAATATAATACTAAAGATCGCACGCAACAACAAGCGTATGGAAAAGGCGGTCGATGCACAAACAACAGTGTCAGGAGAAGTTGGAACATATTCCAAAAATTGAAACTTTTGTTAGAAAACCAGACACTGTGATTTTTTTTCCTCCGGTTAAACCTTTTGTCTCGGATTAAGAACTGTAATCCATTTTGATTAAAAATATAATTTTTCACGAAGCTTTCATATGTTCCAAGTTTATTCTCATGAAATTGAAAGATTAAGTCACCCTGCATTTCAAAGGGTCTGTATATTTATTTTTAGCTGATAGGATATTTCCGATCTAAGATTTGTCTTCTGTAGCATATGCACACGCAAACGTTTGCTTGTTGAAATGTGTGTCTGTGAATTTGACGTTCAGGTGACCGCGCATCGTGAAAAATTCTTGAAATAAAACCAACTAGATGCACTAATTTCTCAAATTTATTTTTGTAATAAAACTCTACATGTTTCAGACAGTTACTCTGTCCATCATCAGGAGTTTTTCTTTGTACACACAGCAATGGTGTATGTCATGCAGATTTGTTGACAGCTGACAGCTTTCTTATAAGAAAGTTTCTGTGAATATGCAACCTGGACCACTCTACGCGTGTATATAATACTTAGTCCGTCCCTGGGTCCCAACTAGCCTCCTATTCTATTGGTAACGGATTTCTTTTCCGCGGGTAAAGCGGATGGGGCATGATATTGACCAATGACCTCCATTTGGCACCGAGGTTAAGAATTAGTGGAGCTGGACTTCTTCTCCTCCTATATGCCTTCATAGTGTTGACAGGGATTTTTCCTTTCATATCGGTAAGTAATTACCGAGACTTCATACCTGTTTTAATGACATTTCTATTAAGGATAGAAAACCTTGCTCTCTTTTTCAGTGTAATTCATAAGAATCTGACGTTTCGGTAAACGATAGCTGTTTCCAGGTCTCTACACTATTGCTTACAATCTGCGGTGTAATTATCACTCGTCCTTGTACCCAGTTTGGAAGTGGCTTGTGAAGGATTGAAAGTGAGGCCAAATTCCAGTTGTGATGCAGTAGGATAATCTTTGTTTGAAATTATTCATGGACACAAAACGTGATACAAGCGGCAGGGATCGCATATGTAGAAAATTCACGCGCCTAACACACGTGAAAATAGCTCTTCATGTTATGTTCATGAATTATTCCTACGGGGTTAAAGTTACATAGAAAAGCCTAGACTGGCATTAAGAAAAGGAATGGCTTAACACGGGGCAGTAAAAGTCGTAAATAAACGATACGATGTAGGCTATAAATTGGGGAGAGGAGTCGCGCGAACTTGTGAGGTACATCTTATCAAATTCTGAGGCCGAGAGAGAGAGAGAGAGAGAGAGCCGGTAACCTTCCAAAGAAAAAGCAATGTCGTCTGTTAGTACGTAGTTCTCTCCGTCAACTTTTCAGAAGCTAGAACTTGATTCTGATTTCGAGGAATTTATCTTTTACGTGAGTGTTACCCGCACAGTTAAATAAAACCTTTCTCCATATTAACACACTGGCGATAATCACTATCTTATTAAAGGTTAACAAAGCCATACGATTTATAAGGGTAATATCTAAATTTTGTAAAATGTTTTCTTACCGTAGGTGAAGGCTTTGTGATTATAAGGTTTGAGCGTATGTGTACATCAGGCTAGCAGACTTCTCTTTACTTGTGGGGCTACAGAAAGGAAAGGAGAAATCTAATCTATGATTTGTTTGTGGAGAATTCGTATGGGACATAAGAACCACTATTTTCTGTGGCTACGACGTTCACCAAAAGTTGTTTCCCTCTGTGATTTGTATCTTTCTAAAAAAAATGGGTTTCTCTTATTTTAGTTCAAGTTCCTATTCTACGCAATTTTGCGCGCGCATAACCTCGCGCCAACGTGCGTGTATAATACCTCCATGCAGCTGTTTCCTTATTAGTTACGGGTTTGCCATGCTGTGACTTATTCTGGATGTAGTATAAGCCCTCTGCAGAGACTAATCTTCCATTACGACATCCCGTTCTGTGTCCAATTATTTAGGGAAAGAAGGTGACGTCAGCACAAATCTTTGTTAGTGTTTTGCAGACACGCAGGAACAGAAAACGTGTTTAGGCTAATTTAATAAAAGCCATGTTCAGTTCTGTTGCAGAACATATAGAGACAATTTATCACACACACGGCACGTAGGATGAAGGAGATCTCAATACGTTTACAAAACTTCTAATAAGAAGTATATTTTAAAGACTGATTTATATAAAGTTATAGCAATTAGCAATTGTAATGTATCTTGACTAGCTGCACACCAGTTAGCTTCTCAAGAAGGACTCTGCACCATGGAGTGGGTAAGTAAGTAAGTAATATATCTGTCTTAAGGTAAAAACGCTCGTAATCAATTAGTGAAATAGAGTTGTTTAATAGACTGTCAACTGGTCAAGAAATTACTCGGTTGTTGTAAATATCGCGAGTTCAATATCCTATCCACAACAAACAGCAATTGGTAACCATCCTGAGCCAGACAAGTCTTCCATACACACAGCCTATTTTTGATGTGTATTGGACCGTGCTACATCTTGCTAACAGAAGAATAAAATCAAACTAGATGCCACTTATTACTTTATTATGCTTATGTTAGGCTTAACATGTTTCGGGAACCATTATGCCCATCATCAGGAGCTCTCGACGATAGCGTTGGTTACCACATAGGTCGTCTGGTTCTCGAGTTGCTGCTGGTTGGAAGTTAAGTGCAAGCATGATGGATGAGTGTCCGGACCGAAGGCTGTAACAGTTACACAGCCTGTTTCATAAGTTCCATTGCAATATCATTTCTAAACCACACCTGCCAAGTGGCCTTCGCGCTGAAAGAAGAAACGTTAATGGAATTTAATATTCGTATCTCTCTCAGTGACACTGAATACAAGTAGAGTTTATTTATTTAATATATCCTGTAAGAGCGTTAATTTTTAATTATGGATTAAATGAAATTTTGTGACTATATCGGCTTAAGCCTTAAAGCTCGGTGGCTGCCTAATCTACCACCTAATTTGACAGCAGGAAAGGCTGCATTTTTCTACACATTTTGTGTTTTATATGATTCTAAATAAACATATTTTTAACGACTGGTATTGTAGTGGATATTGTAAATATTTACCTGAGAATCGAACTCAATTTTTAAATATTCGTCGCTTGAAATGTATATAATTATTAAGAGTCTGAGCTAAATTCCTTTCCTGCATTCACATTAAAAGAATCCTGAACATATTCTGAGTTTCAATAAGTTTTATTTCTCCTTGGTCATTGACTGCGACACAGATCACAGATTCAAGCAGCGAGTTACAGCGAGGAATTGGTCTGTCCAATCACCCTCCCCCTCACCCCCATCACCGGATCCATGCTGTACAGCGACTTTTAATCGAGTGTCACTTTAGACAATAGTGATTGAGAGGAGTGTCAAAAAAGGAGTTTTTAATCGTAATATTAAGGTGTTCTATACAATAATATTCTTATGTTTATTGGACCGTGCATCATCTTGATAGTTGAATAAAGAGAGACCAACTTGATGTCACTTGCTTTATTATTTCATTATTTACTGCTCAACATGTTTCGGATGTTAATACATCCA
>Ga0123354_10007325_pt1 | contig 16586 bp, 11 predicted proteins | sample TergutLab28metaG_2_FD_97872 | JGI IMG/M metagenome (GOLD analysis project Ga0123354, IMG submission 97872) | Labiotermes labralis P4 segment gut microbial communities from Petit-Saut dam, French Guiana - Lab288 P4 | ecosystem: Host-associated > Arthropoda: Insects > Digestive system > Gut ...
AAAAAAGGAAACACCCCAGGTTGAAAATTTTGTAAAGCATTTTTAAAAATCCCCACAAAAAAAAGACCTCAAAAAAAAAAGGGATAAAGGCCCCCCGGTGGAAATCAAAAGGGCATTGGGGGGGGGGGGGGGGGGACAAAGTAAAACTTCACTTGCTCTTAAACTTCGACTACTCATTAGGTTTTGTAATGATCCAATGTGAGTAGTAGTCACCACAGTTTCTGAGAAATATTATAGGGGTGGGGAATTACTTGAACTAATCGGTCTATACAATACAATGTTAATGATTGCTCCCATTGTTTTCTTACATTGTGCAGTGGGTAAGAGTGACTCTAGTTCAACAACATATTCTTACCGCATGAGATATGAGACAGTGCCGTTACGAAAGATGCGGAGAGCAAAGTGAACAGGAATGAGTGGGTCCTTGAAATCGCCATGCATGATGAAGTATGTGTCTGGTAGCCAGATGTCTGCATGGTGATGAATTGCATTGAGAAACTCGTATTCACTCTTGTTGGAGTATTTGAGACGTGGGTCAAACCACTGCTGCTGCAGAAGGAACTCTACTTCATATTTCTGAAACACAACAAAGTGACATTCATAAAAGTAAACTACCAAATACAGTGACAATACCTGGCCATGTTCAAAAACACAGTGAAGAACAATATATGACCATGTTAAAAAACACTTTGAAGAACATTTAGTAAAAGAGCTTACTTAGATACATTTCCAGAAGTGTATAAGGTAATGGCTGCTCAATGGAAATGGAAGTTAAGCTTGTGTCATGACACCAAGTGAAGTCAGCTCACTGACTCTAAAGTGTTGAAGGTGCATATTTTGGACCTGTCTCCATACAATAAGATATATTAATGTTACACAGAGGGGACCAAATATTGATGTAAAAGTTCACCCTAGAACAGATCATGAATTCCCAGAGGGTTGAGAAGTATAGGTCTACCTCAGTCCTAGATGGGGGTGGGTGGTAAATGACATGCCCTGGTCACTTTACCTCCAGGAAAGAACCCCAGTACCGATCGACCAGGAGTCTCAGTGGGCCCCAGGGCTGGTTGGAGGAGTGCAGAAAATCTCACCCCTCTGTGGGATTCGATCCTTGGACTGTACAGTCCATAGCGAATCACTATATTGACTATGCTACACTGGCCTCGACCAAATATGGTGGTCAGCAAAAATTCTAACATGCTTTTAACATAAGTAAGACAAAACAATCATACAGTAGTTAGAGACAATACTTTATTCATTTAAACAATAGACCTGACTTTCAGTGAGTTAAGTTAAATAATCCATAAGATTCCCGATTTTATCAGAATAAACGTTATTAGCTGGAATTTTATGTTAGTCATACCGTGCACATTCTTATAATGAGTACATTGACCAACTACAGTACTTAATAAAATAACATTTATGACAAGTATTAATCTCCTACAAGTCTCAGCACTGGGGTGTCATCCTCACGGCATCTTTCAGATCAAAGGAACACAGGCCCACCATGCTAATCTAGGTATGCAACATACTCATTGGAAAGATTAAAATTCAAACTGATGAAGGTTGCTGGTTTGATCCCAGCTTGTGTCACTGGAATTTTTCATTGACATAAATCCTTCCTATCACATTTTGGCCCTGGAGTCGACTCAGCCTCTAACAGAAATGAGTACCAGGAGCATTTCCTGGGGGTAAAAGCAGCCGGTGCATAAGGCTGACCTTACCACCATCCTGTGCCATTGTCATTAAATCTGGGAACCTTAACTTCCTGGAACCCTCTGGGATACTCCAGGCCTGTAACGGGACTGCTTTACCTTTACATACAATTGATAAGCATACTTGATACCCGTTCAAACTTGCACCCAGAATGGCTATCACATGGTTTTAATATCACAACATTGTAATTTAATGCTGCCAATTTCATTTTTAGAATTTTAATCGTCTAATCATATTCATATTCATTTATTCTGTATTCCAAAGATCCACCAAAGTGGATATAGAACTTGTCATTCCAAGTATTTTAGAATTTTAATACTGTAAACATTCCAATGAGAGCAATCCACACATAGATGAGTATGTCATGCTGGTATTCCTTTGGTCTGAAAGACTCCCTGAGGATGTCAGCCTGGTGCCTCAACATGTAGGAGATTAATATTTGTTATAAATTGTATTTTATTAAGTGCATTATTTGGTTCATATATTAGTTATTAGCTGGGTCTAAAGACTTTTGTGCCAACTACTTCCACATGTCATGGATATGCTGAACAACTTGCTCTCAAGGAGCAAACACAACAATCAATGGATCCAGAAAATACATCAGTGATGCTTATATGCCCTACAGTGATTCTGTCCATTCTGTGCTCAAGTTTCACCTGCTCCATATAATTACTGCCATACTGAAGCATTATTCTTCTATAAATTCCACTTGCTCATTAAGGGTGAACACAATACTGAACTTATGTGGTCTATAAAAGACAAGGAACTATTCGACCATACAAGTGACTAGTAGTTTTTCAAGAAGGGCTGTGTTCCAAACAGTTATTTGGCATTCAGTCTGATACAAAAGTTCCCTGACAGTTGGAGAGGACAACAGATCTGACACAGAAAACAAAGACAGTCTTCCAGCATACTGGGTCTCTTACTCAGAAGGCTCTAGGAGTGTTGTGGTCATTCTGGTCAACATCTTCTAGTAACTCTGAAACATATCTCTTTACAGTCCTTGAGTATGAGGAAGAAACAGTTGTTAGAGGTAATGACAGGAGAATGTGAGGACATGTGGAACTTGTCAAAATCTCCTTTCATATTTCTGCACTGTGCACTGGCACATTGCCTTGCTGAACAACTAAGTAGCCTGGCCAAACATTTAACCTTTTACTGCACGTTGCATATCACATAAGTAGAAGAAATTCCAGACAGAATCTCTGCTATAAAATCTGATATACAGGAATAAATTCTAGATAAAAAATTTACTGTATATTAATTTTTCTTTTTGATCTTAATCATAAAAATTCTACTGTTGCTTGGTCTTTAGTTTCATCATCAATGATGAAACACTTAACTTTGAGCTCTGTGAAAAAGATTCCAATCAATTTGGAGTTTTCATGTTCCAACAACACAAATGTACATTCTGCCCCTCTCATTGCTCCCTGATTGGTCCTGTAACTTTTCCAGTCAGTCATTTGCTGCATTATCCACATATATACATGTATATTCATACAACCACCTGTTTCCAACATTCTTTTTGGATATGTTGATGCTCTAACCGAGACTATTACACTATCTCAAAACATCGAAAGTGAACCAGTTACCCAGTGATGTAGCCTCATTTCTCAGGAGAAAAAAAACTCAAACAAATATCCTTCCACCTGAAATTTTATCATCAGTATACATTTTTCAGAATTACTTTCACACCTCCTTTATTCACACTCTGGTCATTTGGATTATGAAAGTAGGTAGCCCACTATATGAGCACCAATTTTTTTGGAACATGCTGCTTTGAGTTTTGAGGTAAAAGTGACATACCCAGAAGAAAAAGGGTGTATGTTGCTCCAAAATGTTGGTACCAACCTAACAAACTACATGGTATCATAATCCAAATGACCACAACCATGAATGTTCAATTTTATAAACCTTTTTAATGTTAAGTAGTCAAATGAACTATACCATACCACCTCAAATGATGTGTTAAAAAGGCCAACCCATTAATCAGAGAGGCTTTCTCTTATGAGTCAGAGTAAGTTCTGTATCTTTCCACTTCAATTTATGGGCTTCCATATCATATCATCCAACATTATGTTTTCTGTACCTTCTTTGGGATTTCTATACCAAACAAAAGCTTGTGTTCTTGCATATCCTTATCACTATGGCTGTTGTGTATTACTCCTCTTACTTTGTTGTACAAAACATCAGCCCAGAAAAGAACAGACGGAATGTTTTAGAAAGGCCAAAATAAATAAAGTGTCACAGAAGTCAACAACAGTAGGTCATATGGAGTCAAAGTCCCTTTCAATATACATAACAACGTCAGTTTATGTGAAACCTTGTTTGTTTCATCATATATTCTGTGGTACCAATTAATTCATTACTGTTAACCATAACATTTCACACCTCAGTTAGAACAAAACTCATTTATAGTGACACAAAATATTCAATCAATTTTAAGGCACTGTAACTGAGTTTGACCATACTCAAATATGGAAAGAGCAATCACTCTTTCAAATTACTGAGCATCTGTTTAGTTGGTACTGCCAAATTTAGGTTACACCTCTAATTGCATGTGCTTAACTGACATTCACTTTGTACATACACACATTTCTGTTAACTTAAAGTATAGAAAAAAAGAAACTTAAAACTGAAATCTGAAGTACTACGTTACGCCAAATTCTAGATCCCTGGGTACAGTGCATTCAGAAAGATGGGAGTGAAGGAAACTAATCATAATTAAATAAAAAAATTTTGATATTCAGTGGAAAAACATGTAGTTTCTCACCCATCAATATGAGATACACTAGGCTTGATTAAACATGATTTAACCTAAACAGCTGATTAAAGATCTACAATTACCTCCTTTACATATGTGCTAAATACGTGGCTTTTGCTTAATGGATGTCTACCTTTATTCTATGTCATTGATTGGATGAACAGATGCCCATATGGCTACATGCAGAAAGTACACAGTTACAAACGACCATAATGCATACAAGCCAGTCTTTCCCCCTCCTGGAAGAATATAAATTTAGCGTGTTTACAAACATAATTCTGAGAGATTATGTGGACCGACAAAACAGAAAGTGACAGGAGGATGGAAGAAATTAAATATATAGGACTTTGACAGTTTTAACCTCTTGGAAGATGCTTAGAGTGAATAAATCAAGGACAAAATATGTGGGACATGCATCATACATGGGTAAGATGCAAAAAGCTACACTTAGTAGTAAAACCTGAAGCAAATAAACCTCTTGGGAGACCTTGTTTAGATGGAAGGATAATATTAAAATAAGCAATAAAGAAATAGGATAGGGTCCAGAGGCCAGGTCTTGTGCACACAGTAATAAAACTTCTACTTTCACCCAACTTGGAAAATCTTTAATCAGTTTAGCAATTAACACTTATCCAGTTGCTCCACAGAGATGGACAGTTAAAGATGTTGCTGGGTTTTTAGAACCAGCTGTAACACTACATATTGCTTAGAAAAGTAATCTTTTTGCTTGCTGGATAAAAGGACAGCTGTAGACATTCCTGTCATCTGTGACAGAATTTAGTTACACAGACAGGGTACAATAGGTTCAGACTGACTGCTGAGGTTGGATTGATGTGCTTCTTACACCAGGGAAAGTTAGCTCTTTACCCATCATGTTCCTTTTGGTGCAGTTTAATATTATCAGGCCTTTAAGTGGCCTCTTCTATTGAGGTTTTCTAACCTACATGCTGTATGCATTTCTCACTGCCACCATGCATGCTACATGTCCAACCCATCTCATTCTCCTGGATTTGATCACCCTAATATGTGGTGAATGAGAGAAATTATAAAACACCCAGTGCTCCAGTTTTCTTTACCCCCTTGCTATTTAATTCCTCTGTTTTATGATCAAACATTCTCTTCAGCATTCTGCCCTCAAATACACCCTATCAATGTTTCTCCCTTCAACAGACAGACCAAACCCACACAAAAAATATGGCAGAAATCATGCTATTATGCATTTTCTGAATTAAAGTATGATCTTAATTTTGTGAACATAATTTAGTTTTGTGCTGACAACCCCAGAATGTCCAATCATTATAACCTTGTTTTATTTCTTCAGCTAAGACAGTTACAGGTGATGTTTAAGTGACATTAAAGCTCTCAAGACAGGAGCCTGAAATTATGTATGGTAGTACACCTTCAACAACACTGTTCTTTGCAAAATGTAAAAAAATTTGGTCACAGCACATAAAATCTGCACTTCGCTTATGAGTTGTCTGCAGTAACTAATGAAAAATAAATCTTTTGCCTGACTCAACCACAAATCCTCAGAGTGAGGTCAGAAGTACCAAAAATCATTCACACAAAAACATTTCATATTACCACATTTCATTATACCAACTTCAATGGAATGCACATTATTGTAGTGTTTATAACATGTATTTATTAGGTCTTCTAGAGTGGGTTGCTGTGTGTTTTGACAGACAGGTACTAACACTCTTAAGCAGACAGCGGCTTCCATCTTCAGAGTACAGTTCTCTTCACTCCACTTTTCTATCCTGAATATGCTGGCAGTTGGCCCCTTTGAAATACTGCTACCTATCCAACAAATTACTAGTACCCAAATCCAAGAACACCATTATCTGAATACTCACAGTTCTGAGAACCTCCAATCTCAAACGTTACAGATACTTTCACATGCTAAGTTTGGTTTTTATTGTCATTTCAGTTAAAACACCAGGAATTTACCAAAAGTTATACAATTTATATTACATTTTGTATGTGTTACTAAAATATGCTGTCAATTGCTAGACAAAGGAATGAGTAGGAAGAACTGGTGGAACGACACTGACAGAAGAAAAACTACGAACTCTGATTAAAACTAATCCCCCGTGCCCCTTAACATGTCACAACTATTAAGAACTTCATGCATAAAAATGTGGATTATTTTGTTCACTGTGTTATAGGAACTTTTAAATACCAGCCACTTCTGGTGATACTTCTTTTCCACACTGTTTTCCAGAAGGACTTTGAGTGATTTGTAAACACAAGTCCAGTTAGGACAAAACTTATCTCCAGGTAATGACAAATCTAAAATGCAAAGCATGAAATACCAAACTGCCTTAGCAAGCACACCATATATTTCTAATCATTCAAGGAAGAGCACAACAGGATGACAACCATCAAAGTAATGGATTTGTAAACCCACTACACACACACACACAGAGACACAGACTTATACATACTTCCTGCAAGAGTATGGGACATCAGCGTCCAGGGGTCTGTCACTGCTAGTAGTTTATCGTCTACATATTTCCCACAGGGGAGTGGAACAAGCTATTCTGAATTCAACAATTATTCTGTAAGTTGTGCTGCACACTTACGCATGTTGGAATTATTCGTTGACCCTGTCAGGCCTTAATGCAGCTTCTGGTTAGCGCTGTGCATGAAGACGGAAACTTTATATAGGCCCTTTGTGTTTGCTTTAGGAAGTGACAACAAATACAGTACCAAACACATGGAATATCTGGAGGCATTGCAAAAATGCAGTGTTGCTCAATGTGTTAATTGACAATGGGCAATGTACTGTCATGAAGTAAAAGTATGTAGTGAGTTTCTCTTTGGTCATAAACTAACAATGGCCCATTCTGAGAACAGATATATATGGGCTACTAAGAGGTAAACTGCAAATTATTTTATTTTATGATGTTTGAGGTTCTAACCAGCAATAAATATAGCACTGATAGCCTAGATTCATACAGGTACTGTTTCCTGGGATGTGACGCTGTGTGGCCTGGCAGAAAAGTACAATTTTGAGGAACCTACTAAACCAAACTCTGTGAAGAGATGAAAGGCAGAACAAGTCTCATAAATGTTAGCACCCTTCTACCAGACGACATGGCAACTAACTTCACAGAGCAGAACTCTTCTTGAGAAGCTAACAGGTTTTCATCTAGTCACGAATTTCCCCGCATTTTATGGAACCTAAGGTTCATTACCGCTTTCAAAAAGCCTGCCACCTGTCCTTATTCTGAGCCAGATCAATCCAGTCCATGGTCTCCCGCATCCCACCTACTAAGATCAATTTTAATATTATCATCCCATCTACTCCTCGGTCTTCCATGTTTCCCCACCAAAACGCTGTATGGACCATTCCTGGCCCCATACGTGCTACATGCCCAGCCCATCTCATTAATCTTCATTTTATCACCTCAGTAATATTTTGTATGGAGTACTGATCCTTAAGTTCCGCGTAATGTAGTCTTCTCCACTCCCCTGTTACCTCGTCCCTCTTAGCCCCAAATATCCTTAGTGCCCCATTCTCTAACACCAAAACTGTTTGTCGTTGACAAGATAGTTCACACTTGCTAAGTACAACGCATACATCATCATAGTTTCGTCCTACCAAATATTTGCAACTGTGTTTTGGCAAAACTCCATATTGATTCGTCTGCCATCTACCGTGCACTGTTTGTAAGTTTGTGGTAACATGTCGGCTCGATTGGATCAGTGGACAAAGCAGGAAGTTCGCGCTGTTATTCGATTTTTGAATGCTAGAAATGTATCCGCGGCAGAAATTCATCGCCAGCTGGTGGACGTTTACGGAGAAGATGTAATGACTCGGCAGAGTGTAGCAAAATGGTGTGTTCACTTTCGAGCTGGAAGAGTGATTATGGAGGATAGTGAAAGACGTGGTAGACCTACGACAGCAAACACTGCAAACAACAGGACGCTTGTAGAAAAAGCGATTCGCTGTAATAGTAGGATTACTGTGCGTGAGCTGCATCAAGACTTGAATCTGTCGCATGGAACAGTTATCAAGATCATTCGGGAGTTAGGGTTCCACAAAGTGTGTGCAGAGTGGGTGCCTCGAAATTAGAATTACCCTCGTAATTAGAATTATTTTAACCGTAAAAATGACTATTTTACAACTGTCCACTGTGTCACATTTGTTTTCCTTCAGCAACTAAACACTTTATGTGAAGCATCTCTCGTTGTCATGCTTCTTTTTGTAGGGTTTAACTGTGTGACGGTGCTGAGAGAGATGCCATGGTGTTGGGTTCGTCAACTGTGTCACTCAGGAACGGGGATGCCATCCCATGTTACGACTTGTATTTGTAGGCAGTCGTGTCAGACATAAATGTTCTTTCTGTTACAATTTTAAATTGTGATTGTTTACAGCAAGTCATGACATAGATTCAGTATTAATGCCACAGAGGGGCGTAAATTGATACACATATGCTTAGATATGCTACTAGTAATTAGATATGTATCCTGCACTTCCAGTTACAAGGTTAGACTGACGTTTAACGGTCCTTTGAATACCTGGTTTGTACCTGTCATGCTATAAATGGTGATTGATTGTTGCTGTAGAGTAGCTGAATTCAAATAAGAGTAACAGAAAAACTTAATTTGAAATTAGAGTATACTGTAATTTGTACTTACCAAACTGGACTCATCTGGTGAGGCAAGACTAAGAAGGAGAACGCTTACATTTACTGTCAGGGGTCCTCCTGTAACAGTCACAATACATACACAATACAATGAACATCTGAAGGAGAAAACTAAGTAAATAATGTTACAGGAATAAAAGCATGCCACCGCTTCCCGTCCAGTTTCAAACAACGTTATAAGCAGGGAGTCACATTCATCTTTGAATTGAAGAATAAATAAAAATCTTAAGAGAACAGTCATGTTTTTATGTGTATCTTCAGTAACAGTATTTGAAGTTTGGTTTTACTGTGAATGAATCTGACACCGAGTCAGTCTCAGACAAAATGATAATGCTTACTTCTGTTTCATTTAGCAAGTAGGACAAAAATCACTGACTAATCCTGGAGAAGTGTAGCAGACTCAGATATGTAGGAACAACAGTTACAGATCGAAACTGCATTTTTAAAAAAATTAAGAGAAGACTAAATTCAAGGAACACTTGCTAGAACTAGGTTCAGAATTTTTTTTTTCCTGTCTCCTATCTAAAAACATTAAGATTGAACTTACAAAACTGTTAATTTTACTTGCTGTGTATGAATTTAAACTCACTCACATTAAGGGAAGAACATGGACTGAGGGTGCTGAAGAACATGATGCTGAGGAAAATGTAAGGACCTAGAAGGGAGAAAGTAACAGAGTCTGCAGAAAATTGTAGACATAGTGAGATGATTCATAATGTTAACTGTACACGAAACAAGGTGTAGGGTTCTCGGTGAGGACAGTTATAACCATTGCATGGTATGTGGCTATGTTGTATCAAAATTTATTTTTATTAAACAGGTGTGTTGAGAGAGATTGATGCATTAGGTAAGTGTGTGAATGGCAGATAATTAGGACATCGAGCCATGAAAAGAGCAGTGTTAGAGCATAATAGATGAAGGGAGACAGGGATATTTAGAAGGAGTTAAGACTAGGTGTGTAGCGGGTAGCAAGAAGGACTTGGTAGTTTTTGCAGTTTGTTAGTGTCAAAATTAATGGGCTTCTTTTATCCTGGAGTAGTGGGAATTTTGAACTTAGACAGTTTTAGACCTCTTACATCTTGTGTGGGTGGGGGGGGGGGGGGGGGGGGGGGTTCAGCGCGGTTCGTAAGGCGTGTTCTTTTAATTCAGGCGGTAGGTTGGCGATACGGACGCGTTTAGTGCCCATCCCAACCACTTCTATGTTGACTATCGATAGTACTCCGTTGTGATGCTTGTATTTGGCGTGTCCATTTGTCTCCCTAAGTAGGGCTTGCACGTATACGTTATCTATCAATTTTATGTAATCTTGCCTCTTTGTCCCATCAATTTGAATCATGCTGAATGTGTGTTCTGGAATCCGTTGGACTTTATGAATCCACTCGTGGATGTCGTACGCGGTGATACGTGGACTGGTTGGGTCGAATGTACACACTATTGTATTGTGACGGTCGTCCATTTTGTACTAACACTACTCTTCTGTTATCACTACCTAACTTACGTAGGCCACTCGACCTTACTCACTACACTGCCTTTCACTTTCGACTCGAAGGTTATTCACTCCGCGAACAACGTTACCGGTCAGAAGCTCTGAGCAGACTGGGGATTCGATCCTGGACCGTCCAGCCCGTAGACAGTCGCTATACCGACTAGGCTACCCGGCCCACGGCATCTGTTAGTAAAAAAATTTAATTGCACGAAGATCTTTCTTTGCTTGTCTGATTTTCTTAATACGGGCGGACACCTGGTGAAGCTAATGGACGCATTCTGAATGTTTTCGAACACAGGATGCTATAAACAAAAATTAATATCGGTAATCTGACATGTAAGATCGAATGCCAGTGATTTGTTTCTTTTTCAGATGACTGTACCATCTGGTAACGCAAGCACTTATTACTGACCAGTGGATGCATGGCCGTCAAATATAATGTTGGAATGGAAGGGAACGCGTTTTTGCGGTCACCACTCATGTGTGCAGATTTACAGTAGAAATTTCAGGCATTTCGTATAACGGTTATTGGGCTTCCAAAACGCTTTTACGCCACAATGCAGGGGCCTGATATCTTTGCGTCTTATAATGTGTAAGTACTGCTGCGTAAATACATGAGATGAATCCGTCAGGACCCAGTATGAATGTACAAATTGGCGGAATTCATTTTGACTTTTTCTGTCTTTGTAGTGGGCAAACTTTCTAACGTATTTGTAACAAACTGTTGCCGTGTAATTCAGTATGTAGGGAAGATAAACCAACAGGTTGCACCGTATTAAGTTTTATTCCTTGGCTTTCCAAAGTGTTTCGCCCCAAGGACCAGCGTTAGAAATCGCAGCGGAACTGCTAGGGTCTTGGAAGCGTCTGGAAGTTTCTACCTTCTTGATTCTTCTGTTTTGGAATACATCCTGTAATTTGAAAATCTTTGCTAAATGTGTGAATTTAGGAGACACTTGAGCACAATTTTATTTTAACTTCTTACCCTTCATAGTGTTAGAAAATTAATGTAGAAACGTTTCTGATTTGAAGAAGCGATACGAGGATGTGTTTCAGTGTATCAGGATTCTTAACAGATGCAGGATAGTTATTCTGCAGAGTATTTAACCCTTATCCTGCAAACGTGGAGAATATGGTGAGATCCTAATAATGCCAGCAGATGGCAGATAGGATTTAATTATGCGTTTAAAGGGTTAAAAGACAAGGTCTGTGTTAGGTGATTGGCTGCATGACAAATGAACTCACGGTTAATACAGTAAAGTTGGATATGTGATGCTTACTTCGGTTAGTTGGTCTGAAGAAGAGCTGCATTCGGTCACTTGCATGATTTGCTGTTGGTCTGCCTTACAGGAAGAGAATCTACTGGAATTCTATGTTTATTGGACCGTGCATCATTGTGATAGCTGAAGAATAAAAGACCAACTTGATGTCACTTGCTGTTTTATTTCACTTCTTATGTACTCAATATGTTTCGAACATTAATATATCCATCATCAGGAGCTTGCGACTATTCTGTTGAATTACCATGGCTTTTTGTAATTTTGTAATTTAGGTAATTCAACAGAATAGTCGCAAACTCATGATGATGGATGTATTTATGTCCGAAACATGTTGAGCACATAAGATATGAAATAAAATAGCAACTGACATCAAGTTGGTCTTTTATTCTTCAACAATCTACTGGAATATTCAGTCAGAGTCTCACTGCTGCCGGTCCACCGTGAATGTGGGGGCAGAATTCTTCTCCGAGACATATGTTTATCACTTCATACGATGTCATTTCTTGGAAGGCTTGAGTCCGAATATTCCTAGTTGTTTCTTCGGACTACTGTTTTGAAAGAATAAAAATTTGCCTTGTGATTGGGGATAAAAGTAACTTCGAACTTGGACACGATGCGTGCGGGATAGCTTAATGGGTTATTGGAAATGGCGAAGAAAGAGAAAGCGAGAGGAAGAAAAGGAAAAAATAAAAATAAACGGATAAAATAAAAAAGAAATGCAGCAAAGAAAGAACATTTAAAAGGTATGCCCTCCATCTTATCACTAAGTTTATGTCTGCTTGCTGTTGATTCGGTTCGTAGTTACTTGGCGTACGAGCCGTATAATATTTATTCTTATCTCAAAATATACGTGTCTGTAACAAAGCTATCTAACGCGACAAAATGTTCAAGAGGTCACTTGCTATCCCTGCTGTAATTGTCTTGGTTGGCACTGGTCTGAATAAATTAGATAGCAGTGAACAGAAATAATTATAAGTGGAAAATAGTGAAAATATGTAGCCCTTTGAAGTCAATGGCGACTTTGTGCACAACCCGCTGTAACATAAGAAACATTGCGTTTTATTATACTGTGTATTTTGTGTGTTAATCGTAACGTCTCAAAATAAATTCCAGTTATTGTACCGTAGCGAATTAATCAATTGATTATTTTAATATACACGAGCTGTGATCTCTGTAAGGTGGGGGATGATTTTTGTGTTTAGTTCGTTCATATGTCAGTCTTCAAATCTCCAGCTGACGGCTTTGCCTTTTCTTCGTCACGTCAAAAGCCTGTACTATGCACAGTGTGACACAGCTTGTCATAAATATTATTATATTTAATTTTGTTGATAGCTCGACATGTATCGAACGGTTGTGTGCATCAAAGGGGCATGTTTTAAATAAGAAGGAACCACTGAATTAACGTGTATTGTATAATTGCAATGCTGAATACACATACACGGTCTGTAGATATCGGTGTATTTGAGTCACTCAGCACAGAATGCACATCCATAGCAGGGAACTTTTCGCAACATAACATTAAACAACATGGTAAGCATAAATCTCACTTCAGTCCAACTTGCCTAATTATTTGTGTACAAAGTTTATTCTAGTATTTAATTGACGATACTTACTTGTTATAATTTATATTACAGGCATGCTGCCACAATACCCTACTAGTACAACGAAGTTAATTTATGGCTGGTTTTAATGTGACTTTAGCAAGACAAAGAAATACAGCTCGCTGATGATGGTCTTAGGGCCGAAACATGTCGGAGCAGTTTTAGTGTTTTAATGTGTAAATTTTTTATAAGTGCATTAGTTGGTATAATAATTGAGTGACTCGACAACATGCACGGTGTAACAATGAAAATAGGTGTATTTGAGTCTAAAAGTCTCGCTGTTTCATGTATTCTTGTTGCATTCTTCTGTGCTACCCCGTTTTCTCCACGTAACAAATTAAAATTTAACTATTATTTTAAAAATATAGACTTTAGAACTATGTTTTTGATACTTTGTGTTTGTATTACTTATTTGGACGACATCATCGCGTTGTGCTAGTTAATAAATAGCAAATTGATTTCTATTTATTTAGAATTACATGTCGGTTTGATTCTGTTAATGTGGTAGTTTGAAGACCTCTTACACATTTCATTTTATTTGTGTACACCCCTGTGCTAGAACACAGAGAATGTGGAACTGTCTTGCATTGAAAAGTTAATCGATGGTAGACGGAACTTACAGAACGCCGAACTCATTCGTTACGCACAAAAGTAATTCGTATGTCATTTCCGAAACGTTAATAAGGATAATAAGGTCTAATTTGGCCAATTAGTGAAAGAACATTTTATCACGGCCACGTTACATCCCCAAATCCGTGATTCTTATTCTTCTTCGGAAACAAAGGACCACGGAATATTCTCCTAATCACCCCCCTTTTCTCCTACAAAAGGAACTGTTTTAATTCCCTCCGCTGCTAGACCATTGTGTTCTAATGTGTTTGAATCTTCTGAACCCCTTGTGGGGTAATTAAGCCGTTTCTGCCCTTTACAAAGCATTACACCAGCATCTAATGCTGTTTTCGCAGTTTTGTTTAAAGAGGGGAAGGGGAGAGCGACTGGTCACCATGAAACTTGTGACAGCTGAATGTGCAAAGACGGCGGTTGATTGGTCAGCATGAAACTTATGACAGCTGAACATGTAAAGAAGGCGGTGCAAGGGTCAGCATGAAACTTGTGACAGTTGAATGTGCAAAGAAGGCGGTTGATTGGTCAGCGTGAAACTTATGACAGCTGAAAGTGTAAAGAAGGCGGTGCAAGGGTCAGCATGAAACTTGTGACAGTTGAATGTGCAAAGAAGGCGGTTGATTGGTCAGCATGAAACTTATGACAGCTGAACGTGTAAAGAAGGCGGTGCAAGGGTCAGCATGAAACTTGTGACAGTTGAATGTGCAAAGAAGGCGGATGAATGTTCAACATGAAACTTGTGACAGTTTAACTTGCAAAGAAGGCAATGGAGTGGTCACCATGAAACTTGAAAGTGCAATGAATTCTTTTGAGACTTCCGTAAATGTTAAAAATGGCTCATTACAGTACTGTAGGGCGAAACGGCGCAGGCTTGTACAGCGATAAGACGTTATTTGTGTATTTCGGAGATACCGGATTTCAGCAGTCGCTGGGTTGCTGGCTACCTCGAGGTTTTCCTCAGTCCCTTCAGGTTAATATCGGGATGGTACCTGAACATTGGCTATTGCCCGTGTTTTACATTAGTTTGGATAATTTGAACTGTTTATGTTACGTTGTCTTCCTGACTGTTTTTTTAGTGACCCGGTGCTGACACAGGAGCAGGGTCGAGTCGTGTAATCAATTCTTACTGCTTAAATACGTCTAGATTAGCGAACTGGTGCGAAACGAGAGCTAGTCTCATTTGACAGTAAACATTCAAGATCCATTGCAAGGATCATTTGGTTAATGCTGTGCAGAGAAATAATGGATATTTATTTTCAGAAGCGTAAGCAGCGCAAAGATACATAAGTTTTATGTAACGTTACAGAATATTGTACATGTAAGTAACAACCATGCTTTAAGTGTTAGGGGTTTATGCGCGAGGTAACGACTTGGCGATGAAGCCAAATCTTTTTCATTTGATGAATGATTGGACTTTGCATTTGAAATTATTTTTCATGACGTGTCTTCTCAGTGCAGCAACGCGACTGGGGGCACGTTATCTTCTGGTGTAGACATTTATACTAATCCTTATTAATGCAAGAAGTAGGACTTCTCGGATGGAGGATCAGAATTAGGAGAAAAGCGGGGGAGAGACGAGCTATACTGGGATTCAGTGTGGGTTCTCTATGTGTTCGGGTCTCGTGACCACCTAAATCATTATATTATACTATACGAATGTAGTGTGAAGTATGTGTATGTGCCGTTGTTTTATACTTCATGTCGGAGAAGTATAAAATGCAGACAGTTTTCCAGGTTTAGGGACATGTTGAAAATTTATGTACCGAATAATACCGTGTGAAAGGAATTTGTAGATCAAAAAAAATTATTTTTTGTGTATAAGTTACAGGTGTATTATAAACTGCTAGCCTAAAATTGCACAGTTCTACGGAATTCTCAATTATTCACTCCACTGGCGAGTGCACAGTGCCCGTTGCCAAGTAAGGGAGGGTGTTCCCGGAGATCGCCTCTTGCTTAGCGACTTGGTACCTTGACGCTGTGTGGTGAGGGAGCTCCCTACGGATGTTGATGATCAGAGCGAGGGGGTCCAGCCAATTACGTCAAATGTCGAGGTGACGTGACATTCAGAGCCAATATGAATATAGATATCGTCAGATATACAACGGGGCTGGAGTGGCGTAGTTGGTAGAGAGACTAGCCTGCCGGCTGTACGGTCCGAGTTCGAATACTGGTAGTGGCACAGCGGCTATGGGACCAGCCCACGGCGTGAAGTTAACCATTCATCTCAATCTAGCGCCAAGGTTAAGAGTAACTGGAGCTATACCTCCACTCCCCCTGTGAGCCTTCATGGCATGTACAGGGAAACTGTACCTTGATCGCGTAAAGAGTGGAGTGAAAAAGAGCTTCGGCACGAATTTCGCCGACACTCTCTTCATGGCCAAATCTTCGGTCACAATGGAATGTGCCGAAAAAGTGCTTAAGCCCACCTCTTCCGCAATTTCTCGGATAGTCAAACGACGGTCC
>Ga0123354_10007326_pt1 | contig 16585 bp, 10 predicted proteins | sample TergutLab28metaG_2_FD_97872 | JGI IMG/M metagenome (GOLD analysis project Ga0123354, IMG submission 97872) | Labiotermes labralis P4 segment gut microbial communities from Petit-Saut dam, French Guiana - Lab288 P4 | ecosystem: Host-associated > Arthropoda: Insects > Digestive system > Gut ...
AGGTAAAGTGCACCCTTGTACAGGCACTGAGGCTCTGTACAGGCTGTATGGCCCATAGGGGGAGTAGAGGTATAGCTCTACTCTTTCTTGACCACGGCACTAGAAGCGGGTGAGGAGTCAGCGTTACGCCCCAGCCGCTCTTTAACCCCATCCCCAGAAAGAACTGGTACCCATTGTACAGGAGGCTGGGTGGGCCCCAGGGCCTGTCTGGACAGGTGCGGAAAATCTCGCCCCCACCAGAATTCGATCCCTGGACTGTCCAGTCCATAGCCAGTCACTATGCCGACTACGCTACCCGGCCCACAATCAACCAATACCACATACTAAATAATAAAGATTATGGTATAAACATTCTACAAGCCAAGAATATTCCTCCTAAGGAATCTGAAACTTAACCATTTCAGGTTTGTTTTCTTGAGACACTACCGCAAAACTTTAAAGAACAATCATAGCCCTTCCATATAGTCAACTCTACTTCCTTTAATGTACTGCACAATTAATATAAAAACAAGAATTACAATATCTGAGGACCTCTTGGTACTGATATTAATACAGGCAGACCTTGCATGCAATTTTTATTTGCATGATTTTACTTTAATGCAACTTGCAAATTTAGAACACTCTCCAAATTTGTGATAATTTTTTGTTTAACACCATTTGGCATAGACGATACACCATATTTTTCGGTTTAAAACAATTTGGCATAGACGATGCCTGGCCACATCTGTCTTGTGTTGTAGGATAGCTGAAGTGACACCACTGTCATGCCATCAGTCACGTATGTGGACTGATTACATTGGTAATATAGTCACGTGGCTCATGTAGTTCTCCCTTCAACAGCATTGGCTTTTGTTACCAAAACGAGCAACATTAACATACATCACCCAGTACACTCCAAGTGAAAAAATCAGAGACAGGCAGTCACTACTGAAGAGAAATTAGATGCAATAAGCCAACTTGAGAAAGGTGAATGAATTGTTGACATATGCCATAATGTGAGAGTCTCTCATATTAGCATATGTACAATTTGTGATAATTGTGACAGGAATTACAGAAAGTGCTAAGTCAGTAACTACAGCGTTTGTGTAGCAAGACCAACACAGTCCTATAGGTATGAACCATGAATATCACTTACATTTTTACTGCATTAGAAATAAATAAATACGTTGTACAGAAAAGTATGTATACTGTCTAGAAATGTATATCTAATGTACATACAGTACATATATACTCTACAGGTCCATATGTCCACTACTGGTACAGTTACACACTATGTCAGGTAAGGTTCTCAATCCTCTAACCCCCAGAAAACACACAGTTTTAAGCTGGGATTGTGTTTGATTTGCACAATTTCGGTTTGCACAACATTTTGCAGGAAAATAACCCTGGTGTACAATGAGGCCTGGCTGTATTACAATCTTCTGAAATACGACAATGTGTAGGCTTGTGGATAAGAAAAAAAGCATGGAGGAATGTGCTATCCCCACCTCCAAGACAGTGGCATACCCAGGAATTTTGTTCGGGGTGGGGGTTCAACAAATTCAGTTGAGGACAGAGGACAGAGAAAGGGGATCTGGGGGCAGTAGCCCTCTAACCCCTAGTCAAGGGTTCTGGAGGCAGCTGTAATTTGGTACAAGAATTTTCATTTCATATAGTAAAAGTTTCTTAATTTTTTGTATGTTAAGACTATTTATGACGACAACCAATTTATTTGTCATTGCTAATGTAAAACAGTTGCGAACTTAGGTAGTTTTAGAAATTTACTGCCTTTTTTCCGAATATCTTGGAGTGCTGGAGTCCTAAATTCAGCAATTTTTTAACAGTTTTCACAATCGGGTTGAGTTTGGCACGATTTTGGAGGGCCTTCGGAATTTGGGGGGGGTTGAACATCCCAAACCCCCCCCCCCTCGGTACACCAAGTAAATCCCCCAAAAATGATAATCTTAAGAAGTATCATCTTGTGCACACCAGTAATTTGTGAATCATTCAGCAGCATACAACATATCACAATCCACAGAATGTTACGGAAATAAAAGTACACATTGCATCACACTTTACAGAAACTACTGCTAACTGCTTGTAAAAAAATGTAATTTTCACATGTAATACACAGCTAAAAATATGGTAGTGTCTTGTACTTTGGACTGCTTGACATAAAAGAGTACAAACTCTTCTGCCTCAACCCACAAACAGCTGCATTGTGGCTGCATAGAGGTTAACCCTATGATTCAAAAACTGTATGACTTCCAGTTTTCCTAAAATACTCTTTTCTCAGAAATGTTTATTACAAAGAAATTCACAATACTGCTCTCCTGGTAAAAAGCAAGTTAAATGTCCTTCAAGGCTGCAATACAAGCCCTGGCCACCTGTTCCCACATGGAGTAACATACCTCTACACTCATGCTTGGCTAGACACAACATAGCAACCAGGAAGTCACACTTCAGCATCTCAGCCAAGATAACAGCCGGCTTATCCATCATGGAGGCGAGTTCAATTCCGCCATTCCGGAGCTCTGGCAGATTCTTAAGGGCATGTTGCATGCAGGTTAACAACCACTGGACTATAGATAACACTGCTGCTGCTAGCAAACCTTCCTCTGGCTTTCCTCGGCATGTAATGCCACCCTGCATACAACAAGAAAATACTGACACATTTATTTCTGTATATGGTGAAATGTTGTCTTTGGATGTCCGTGGTGCATCTTCCTTACTCCCATTCACCTTGTGCAGCTGCAGCAAATCACTCACAAGGGGTAAACACTGATAGCACAGGATTACGTACGGAGTCAAAACCCTGACAAAGCACCAATGTCCATTCACCGCAATGTGTAGCAGTGTATCGACAGTGGTGGTAATCAAAATATTGTCTAACAGGAAATCTCTGTCCAGACTTTCATAGCCACTAAGAGGGGGTGGCACTACATAGTGGGGAACTATATCAAGATTTGATTGTACTCTGACAGGGTAATAAATACTAACAGAAGGAATAACAAGTCCCTACTTACATAGTTCCATCCCAGGTACCTGACAAGTTCTGAGAATTGCACAAGATTATTTTCTCTGTACAGAATATATGCAAAAACTCATTCTATGCAACTCCACAAACTTCCACAGCACGTGTGAATAAACGAATGAAGAGGGAATAAAATGTATTTCAAACAGCTGTGGCAATGTCAGCACACAGCTTAACGTATTACCTAAACACCTGTGACAGGCTGGTAGTCTGCATGTTCACTAGTTTCAACTATGAGGAAGGGAACTCCGTATCCTACTGCCACCAAAATTTCATTTTTACTACAATCTCATCATCTGCAACCACAGGAACCACCTCACACATGCTATGATTTAGAAATGGATTTCATCAACTTACTATGTAGACAGTGGTCACTCAGATTAACAAGATCTGCAATGGAAATATCTGATTGACTGAATTATCACACACAAATAAAGCCAAGTTTTTTTTAAGATAGTTATATTACATTCTGAAGACATCTGACACCTCCTACTTCACTTTGTTCTATACACTGCAACTACAATGTCGATTTTTAATTTTTATGCATAGAGTTACATACATCAAGATATATATATAACTATAATTTTGCCTGTTGTTTTGTATGGGTGTGAAACTTGGTTGTTGACATTGCGGGAGGAAAGGAAGCTAAGGGTGTTTGAGAACATGGTGTTGAGGAGAATATTTGGACCTAGGAGGGACGAGGTAACAGGGGAATGGAGGAGACTGTATAATGAGGAGCTAAATGATCTGTACTCCTCACCCAACATTGTGCGGGTGATAAAATCAAGAAGAATGAGATGGGCTGGGCATGTGGCTCATATGGGTGAGGAGAGGGGGGTGTATAGGGTCTTGCTGTGGAAACTGGAGGGAGGGAGACCACTGGGGAGACCTAGGTGTAGGTGGATAATATTAGGATGTACCTCCAGAAGGTGGGATGTGGGTATATGGACTAGATTGGGTTGGCCCAGGATACAGACAGGTGGCGGACGCTTGTGAGTGCGGTAATGAACCTTCAGGTTCTGTGAAATGTGGGGAATTTCTTGACTAGCTGCAAACCAGTTAGCTTCTCAAGAAGGACTCTGCACCATGCACTTACTTACTAAGTTATTAAGAGTTACATACCTGAATAGCTTCAAGAAAGTCAAGAAGACTGATAATGCAGTGAGGTTTATGGAATCCATCATATTTACTGATTCGCTGCAATACAGCTGCATATGAAACCAGCTGTGAAAATAAAAAAACATGAGGCAGACACATAAACATGAAGACACACCATGTGGCAAACTGATGAAAAAACCACATAAAAAATGTACATTTTGAGTGAAGATTCATGATTATTTATTTATTCATTCATTCACTAGTTGTGTCCTGCCCACCACATGACAGGCGCTACTCCATGGTCTCCTCCATTGGTTGTTTCTTTATTCTTACAGCAAAACAAGCATCTCTCATCTATCTGAGTGTTGCCATGAATTTTTTTTTCGTTGTTACACCGTGCATGTTGTTGAGTTACTCAATTATTATACCAACCACTGTACATATAAAAAATTTATAAAATTTACACATTAAAACATTAAAAACGCTCTGACATGTTTCGGTCCTAGGACCATCATCAGGGAGCCATATCGTCCTTGCTAAAGTCACTATATAAAGTCACGTTAATTTCGCTGTACCAATTGGGTATTGTGGCAGCATGCAGCCTGATGATGGTCCTAGGACCGAAACATGTCAGAGCGTTTTTAATGTTTTAATGTGTAAATTTTATAAATTTTATATATGTGCAGTAGTTGGTATAATAATTGAGTTGTCATGAAGTTGTAGTATAATGTACTATATACTCAATACACAATTTTTCTTCAACCAAAGCCTTCACCTCACATGGCTCATCCCCTGTATAAATTCTAAAGACTTGTTTCTTTAGTCTCAGCACACACCTCACACAGAACACTGATCCTCTCAACCACCATCATAAGCATTAGATGTGGCACCACTGGTAATCATGGCAATGGGTGATGTGACTCAGTCACTTGGTGTATCATACAAGAACATTATACAAGATGGGTATACAGCTAGCATAACAATGTTCAACAAATCAAGAAGCAAATTAACAATGTATGACCACTGGTGTTATGAGTGAGACATATTTTCCTCTATCTACTGTAAACACCAAACAGAAAAACTCACTATACTGTATCTGACTTATATTCATATGGCAACTGCTTCCAGTCTTATATGTGACCAAGGTGTTCTTGACTGAACCTTGTCATGACTTCTCCTCACTCCTTTCAAACACGTGCAAGGACTGCTTCTCACACCTACACACTGCCATTCAATGTCTCCCCACATTATATGGAAGCCAAAGGTTCATTACCACATTCACAAGCGCCCACCACATGTCCCTATCCTGAGCCAGACCAATCCAGTCCATGTCCTCCCATCCCACTTCTTGAAGACGCATTTTAATATTATCCCCCATCTATGCCTAGGTCTTTCAAGTGGTCTCTTTTCATCACGTCTCCCATCAAAACCCTGTATGTGCATCTCCTGTTCCCCATATGTGCTAGATACCCCACCCCACCCATTTCATAAGTGCTTTTACCACCCAAATAATATTTGGTAAGGAGTACAAATCATAAAGTTCCTCATTATCAGGCCAATAGTAACACAATTTCCATATCACATATACACGTATGTATTTCCTAAAAATTGCCAAGCTTGGCCAACACATGTAAGAAATGTTTATGTGAAAACAATCTTATCTAAAAAAAATCTTATCTATGTCCTCGGTTTACATTTGATGATACTGATTTGATATTTTTATTAGAGATATATTAATTTTTGAAACCAATATTCAAAGTTCTCATGGCAGTGAGTATTACTATTGTAGACTTCCAGAACTGACATTGCGCAGTAGGTACACAGGGAAAGTCATATCCCATTAGACCATAACCCTGAAAATACATCATACAGACATGACCTCTTACACAAATTAATAGACCATACACATTTTATTACCTGAGAACTGAGTGAGTGTTTGAGGTACGAGACAACCAAATGGTTGGGACCAGGGCCCACCAGGGCTTGCTGAAGGATGCAGTCAGCTAGATTGTACACATCACCGCTGACTCCTCGTGGTAAGATCTAAAATTGGAGAAAAACAACTTTGCAATTGCACAATAAAATATATAGGGTACATGAATAGTATTAAATACAAAATACCAGCTTTAATAAATGCACTCAAGTTATCAATACATGTAACACAATTGGCTTATAGATACTGTGTCTAGTCAGTGATGTAGGCTGTACACCCCACAATCACTGCAAATGTAGTAGTAGTAGTAGTAGTATCATCATCAGTTCCTACACCCCAAAACCGACTTCGAACAAGTCAAACTGAGGAAAACAGACTTCAAATTTTTTATTCAACAAATGTTAACAAATACTTGATACTTATTACAAAGATTCAATAAAACTTTACATCTAATAGTTTTAGTATGTTCTTGGTTTTTATTATTATAATTACTATCGAATTCCTCACTTCTCAGCTTTGGCTGGGAAATATTCACCTATCCTGGGATGGAGTAATCAACAGGATTAGGCTCAGTGGTCTTATTTGTAGTTTAAAAAGTTTCTTACAATTGAACATGTGCCAAGAATTACAGATTTTTGCAGTTCTATATATGTATTGGGGTGCAAGTTAAGTCTTGTTAGACTTTGTGACAGTGACTTTGGAATTACTCCTTTTAGATGATATTACTATCGGGATCACTAGTGCTGCCTTTTGCTTCCACATAGCACATATTTCATTCGCTAGTTCTTGGTACTTGTTTTTTTTGTCGATTATTGTTTTGGCGAGATTATGTGTATTTGGGACAGGTTTATCTATCAAAAAGGTGTTCTTTGTTTTCTTTTTCATAAAAGTTATGTCAGGTCGATTAAAAGTTATTGTTGTGTCCGTAAGTATGCTGCAATTCCAGTACAGCTTGAAATTTTCGTTCTCCAGTACATTGGCTGGTGTGTACTTAAAATATGGACTTTTATCATCAATCAATTCAGCTGCTTCTGCCAGTTTCTGATGGACAATTTTGGCTAGTCCATCATGTCTCTTTACATACTCGGTAGGTGCTAGTTGCTCACATGCTGCAGTAATGTGTTGGATTGTCTCCGATTCTTTTCCGCATCTTTGGCATAGCTCATCAGTGTCTGGTTGCTTCAAAATATATTTCTGTTAGTTTTTTTTAGTATGACTTGGTCCTGTATTGCTGTTAAAAAGCCCTCTGTTTCGGCGAACAAATCCGCGTTTGTCAGCCATTTGTTCGATGCTTCTACGTATTCTTGGCTGAGTTCATACGGATGGCAGCCATGCAAGGCTGTTTGGGACCACTGTCTCTTGACTTTGTTATTATATTCTTCATCTGTGGGGAGTTCATCTGCATTTGCGCGGACTAAGTCCAGTGGCGTATACCTATAATCCGCTTTTACTACTGCAGCATGAAGAGACAACGTGACCCGTTTGTTTAAGAAGTATGTCTGAAGGAACTTCACCTATTTATCATGTAGTCGAGTTATATCAATCAATCCTCTGCTATCCATTTGCCGTGGCAGAGTAAGTCTTTCCCTTGCAGCACGCGGGTGGTGAAATCTATATGTCGTGAGTAATGTTCTCATTTTGGTTTGGAGGTTTTCTAAGTCTGTAGGTGTCCATTTCACTATTCCGAAGCTAAAAGTTAGTACTGGGGTCGCATAAGTATTGATAGCTTTCATTGTATTTTTGCATTCAACTTTCTTTAATATGCTTTCTGTGCAATTTAAGTATTCTTTGCCTAGCTTCTGTTTCATTTGGGCACGCTTAATTTGTTTAGCTTGCATGTGGCCCAAGTGTCTATACATGGCATCCTGGTTCATGGCTTCCATTGTGTCATCATTCTCTGTTGTGAAGTTTCTCATTTCTAGTTTCCCCTTTGCAGTACATAATGTTTTGCACTTTTCAATCCCAAATACCATTTTAATGTCTCTTGAAAAAGTTTGAGTGAGCCGCAGAGGTTCTTGTAGTTGATTGTTTGTAGCTGCATACAGTTTAATATCATCCAGGTACAAAAGAAGGTTCAATTGTTGCATTTCTTGGTTACCAGAGTGTATACCAAAACCATAGTTTGTTCTGTTGAGCAGATAAGAAAGGGGGTGCAAGGCAAAACCATAATGGGCTAAGACTATCCGCTTGATATATTCCTCATTGTATACAGATCGGGTCACTCATAATCACTCATTATTATCATCATCATCATCATCATTATTATTATTACTCATTACAATTGTCACAGTGATACTGCATTGGATGACAAGAAAATCAGTCAGAAATGAATTTGAAAGGATACAGAAGAAAGTGTCCATGACCTAATATAAGATACCAGCCTTGTGTAACTGCAGAAAATCACAAGAAACCTCAGCTGGGATACCCAGCGCCTTGGCTTAAAATTTTAAAAGTGAACATACCAACAGCAGTACTAACCACTCATATCACCACACTCATTACGCTCCAATTTTGCTTTTCAATAATATTTAGATTCTAGACTTCAAGAAGTTTCAAGTTAAATTTCTGGCCAAGAAACCTACCATCCGAATAGGTTTTCATGTTAACCTCAGCTTACCACAACAACCATACCTGAAAACAAGCCACAAATGTTGCTTCTATAATTTTTTTAATTCATCCCATCAGTCACACCCACATAAATGTGACACTGACATGAATTTTATATATGAAATTCTCAACATATTACTTTAGATTCAGTTCTTAGTTGTTAATGTCGCTTAATTATTTCCATAAACTGGAGTGCAAAGAGGGTTTTGTGTACACCACAAATTGATTTTGTTAGTATTTTTTAAAAGTATTTCATGCTTCAAAGTGTCACAGGGTTAAACTTTCTTTTTGTATTTATAATCCCACGACCCATTTGTAGCACAGAAATTCCTCTCACCCATCAGCCTCCAACATTTACAGGGCAAAGGGCTACGCCCGTTATTGTAGGCTGGTTTGCGAGCCCCATGTGCAAAAATATGAATAAATGATATGCCCAACTGCCTAAATTAATGCTTGTTTTAAAGTCTATACACAATTTAAAAACATAGTTATGGCATGCTGAGCCTATGCGAGAAGATAAACATGCGAAAACTATACAAGCTGAAAACAAAGAATCATTTCTGTATGACTCTCATTATTGCTGCTGGTACCTGCACACAAGCCCAATGTGCTGTATAATCTGTAAGGTCAACTACCTGTACTTTCAACTTGCCTTCCCTTCTTCGTATGCAACATGCAATGGTGACATTTGTCCAACCTACGCCACAATTCAAGCAACGGAAGTCACACATTTTCGACTCACTGTTTTGATGTGGATGCCCCACTGCAGGTCCGACCAACGTTCCCGCCAGGCTCGTAACAGCAATGCCTTCAAGCTGCTCGTCTTGCTGGTCATACTGGATAATGGACCCCTCATACTAGATGAAGTTTTTTGCACACAGGTCTAATCTTTTCATGTACATTCCCTTGCACCTTGTACATCAAACAAGATATAAACACTATATTATGAAGCTGGAAGAGCACGAGCACATTCAGACAACATCATATTTGAATAGTATGGATTACTGTTGCTTTGTTTATTAGATGTTTTAGGTTCAGTTAGTAAACGTTACAGTAGTAAGGCATGATGATTGATTATAACTGTGAGATTTGAAGATCTCACAGCAGTCTTGAAGAAGATGCAAGTCATTTGGGATGCTCCACCATTTTAACCAGTACATACTTGACATTCCAGTGCTGTTCCCTCAATCTTCGAGGACTCCCAGACCCTGAAGATGGAGGCAGTACACTCTTACAAAACGAAACTATTTACTAGCCAACACAGCATACCATCACAAAAAAATTTAATCTTGTTGATCATAATCGTGTCTACAATTTTTATAGACACAAGGTGTTCTTCCCACAAAGTTAAAAAAAAAATCTATCCATCTCTGGCTCAGCATCGAAAATTCCTTTTAGCAATTCATGTCCTAATTACCATCTTACATGCTCATCCTACGTGTCATTAAATGAACTCTTATTTCTCTGAGGGTATGTAATTTTTACGCCTGACTCCCCCAAGAGACCTCCCTCTTCTCCAGACTTCCAAACTGACTCATAGCCCCACACAACCTCCTACTCAAGGCTATGGAGTCATCATTCCCTCAGAGAAAACAGAACAGGTATGAAGCTCACCGCTCACCTACCCTAATAATGAAGTAAGATGAAGAGTGGAGTATACTTCCATATGAATTCGTGTCATACACATGGGCGACTTTACCTTTTAACTCCCCAAAAGAACTTACATGTCACATGACACACGTCACATTCAAACTTCAAAACCTCTGAAGACTGCGTGTATGTGAACGATAAGTTGCTTACGGAAATCTTCAAACACGCAACTCCCATTCAGAATAATGATTGCCAAAATGGATACTACACCAAACTCTCATAAACTGCTTTGGTATCATACATACTCCCATTCTCTGCGATAGTACAATTCTAAGCATTCTAAACACACAACCCCTATCTCATTTAAATGTCAAGACCGCTGTTTCATACAACCAGAATTGTGCAAAATTATTTCCATTTTCCTATGAGAATTCAGATCTTCAGGAAAGCAATGCATGAAGATCTCCTTGGACAGCTTCGCCCTTGGAAAGTGATGGCACTACTCTCGTGCACAACGTCGGGAATCAATCGCTCCTATCCCAGAAACCTGAATCCCCAAAAACACCGCTGGAAGAACTTCAATTCTCGCACAGTTTTTGCTCGCTGTCACACTGCATAGCAACCACACATCTTCCACACACTTCAAGTACGGACTGTCCGTGTCTCGCAACACTCACACCTGTACATCTTACCACTGTCTTTTGAAGCGCAACATACGACGCGTTATTTCCTACTCGCACTTAATTCCAACACCAGGACCGCCATGTACAAAATTATGTCACCGTCACCTTCCGTTAACATGGGTTACAAAGGTGTACTTATGAAATATATTGTCTAATGTACTTATAGCCTGTAGCATTACGCAATATTCGATACGGTCCTTCCTTAGCGACAACGAAGTAAAAGTGCTGTACGGTATTCACCAACATGAATCATGTTGGCATCACTTATCACACGGATTACAAGTAGGCCTACCTCTAATCCGTGACCACAGGAGCGCGCTCTGTAACATTGCGTGTTGGACAATATTGTCTGTGGACACAATTGTGGCCGTCTTCATGGATTGTGCCTCGTAAAATTAAGCGTGAAGGAGCAGCGCTGCTTCCCCTTTCGATACTGACTTTCATTAAATTGAAGGCTTCTCATTATTTGAACATCAACCGGCAAATTCAGCTGTCCCATATAGTGTATCCTAATTGAACTGTAATGCATTTATGCAACTTACAAATGCATAAAAATGCCTCACAAAGTCGATATTGTAGGTCATCTTATCTACCACATACAAATGGCATCATATGAATTCAGTCACGTCTTGCTAGTTGCTAAATTTGCATATAATTACCACAGTTTAAGTGAAACCAAACCACAAACTGAAATGCTTGTGAAATATAAACCAACAAAATGCACCTTTGTGGAACTAATATTTTAATTTTTACAGTGCCTTCTACATGTTTCAAAACGAGGATTCATCTTCAGGAAGGCTGTACTGCTAATACCCTTGCATGTAAACAAATTATACCATACCTGTACATACCACCATCTTACTGAACATGAACCCTCGGGTTCAAAACACGTAGAAAACATCATAAAAATTAAAATATTAGTGTAACAAAGGTGCAATTCATTGGTTTATGTTACACAATTATATTCCAATGCACAGTGCAAAAAACATACAAAATGAAATACTGTTTTCCTAATGCAACATTATTGCAGTATGCCTCAGATCTTCCAAGTAAAACTTTTTCCTGAAGGTGTTTCAGAAACATGTCACAATTCTTGACCACTGTAACATGTGTGTTACACACATGTCAATAGGTAAAGTTGTGTATTGTGGTCCAGTCACTCTTATGAACGTCAAGGATTCCCAGTGCATCAGCATTTCAAATCCACAGAATTTCTTCTCAGGCTACAGCTGGAAACTTCAGACGTACAAAAATAAACAAACCCCACTTTCCTTCATCTTGTTGCTGAAGTGTATACACATTGATACAATTCCCAGATAAAGTATGTGGTATTAGAAATAACATGCCAGGTTGGGGATATAAAAAAGAAATTCCATAAGTCAAATTCAATGAGCCTCAGACAAATCAGTAAGCACAAGTGTCAACAGACTGTCACTACATGCAGAGTTTCCTGCATATTTGCATGGCATCAAAAGACAAACAATCGGGCAAGAAGTATAAAAATAAAACGAACGCAGCATTGCCCTGTCTGTAGTACTGTACTGCTAGTTCAGTAGGCAAATGCAGCTTGCATTTTATAACCGATATAGGGTGTAAGTCTTTTATTAAGAGACAAAATTGTACATTTAAAGCCTAGGTAAGAACTGTTTAAAAAAATTTGCTGGTTTGGTTTATGATGGGGGAGAAATTGGAGAGTGTCAGTATTACAGCTTACGGGGGACGAGAGTTTTATGGCAGGTGTAGCAAGCTAACAATTTCGACTCTGTCAGAATCAAGCATATGGGGTAACAAAAGTTGGAAAGAAAAAAAGAGAAAAAAAGAAAAGAAGACTGGCTTTGAAAACCTTGACAGCTTCTGGGGCTCTTTAAATCGTGTGGGGAAGATTTACAATGTTAGGCACACTTTGACTCTAAAGAAATTAGTGAGACACGTGAAGGAGTTCACTCGGGTGACAACAATGGAAGAATGTTACACAAATAGAAGCCAATGGGGGTTAACGTATTCAAAATTCTGACTTTTGGACCTATTTGGGGGCAGCGAAATTTAACATTCAACCATTTGGGTACAATTAAAAATTTTAAGAAAGGGGTGAACTTAAAACTTGCGAGTTTTGGGAAACCTAACGTAAAAGGAGTCTGTTCTGTAACTCGGAAGTGACAAGTTGTCCTCGCGTACCAAAGCTAACAGTGGATACCTTTTCAAGGGCTCGTTCATATGCAGCGATCTGTAAATGTTAACATCGGTAGTTAAAATAAACAACATCAATAGTGAAAAGTGTTAATAATATCACCGCCCGCCACTTAGACCACTTAGATTCCATGAGAAAAAGACATGCCTACCAATTGAATAGCCGGGTGGGTTCTAATTTTCTATTGTAATGTTCACTGCATAAAAGCTGTAACACTGGCATATACTTGGCAAATTAAAATGTACGAATCCAACTCTTTTGATTACACCACTGTAAATGTTTCAAGGCTCAATTATATTGATAACCTCTATAAAAACAATATAAAAAAACTCATGGCTACTTGCTCAGCAATATTAAAAGTATAGAATTACTTATTATTTAGATTTTGTGTTCTCACAGCAGTGACATGATTGATGGTATTTTGGACACAAAACTGAATTAAACTTTTGACTTCAGTTAAGGCCTAATTTAAGCTCTTACAATTGCAAGCAAAATTTAAAAATTATTCAGTGAGAAGCCTTGCATGCATTCTTCCTGTCTAATAATAATGACGGCTGAAACAGTAATACCTAGTGCTACCAAAAAGCAGCACAGAAGACACCCAAGCATCATCTTGTTTCAGCATACTACCAATGTTTTTTCCTTTACTCAAAAATGATGCAAAATGTTCAAACAATAAACATTACTTTTCTTGCATGAAAAGGACCATTTCACAAAAATCAAATAATCGTACATTCAGTTATAGCTACAACCATCATTGTGCTAATTATCCTCTGTAACTGTGAACAGTACTCGCACAAGTGTTAATGTCAACAATGGAATGGAAAAATTTGAATTTCCATGTACTGTTGTACAAACACAAGAAAGGTGACTGAAGTCTGTTTCGAACACAATTCAAGCTATCTGCAAGATCCATTTTTTGAAGCCATCCACATCTGCAGATTCTTCAGGATCCCTTTGCACTGCAGTGGATTCAGCAAAATCTACTTTGAGTGGATGAAGGTGTGCAAATTCAAAGTCTTTCTCCTTCTTTCCTAGGAAAGTGTTGTTATTAGCAGTTTCATTCATGCTTTCCAGTTGGCTCAACTTTGTCATGCGTAGCACATTCCTGGCAAAAAACAAATATTGCAAGTAATCACCATCTTTATTATGTATTTTAAGATGAAACAGTGAAAAATAAGTGAGATTTGATGTTCTTATGGCAGTAAACATTAAGAATATAGTCTTATGCAACATAACACAGTGTAGTTTGGTAGACAGGTACAAACTATGTAACAATAAGACAAAGTGTCCATACATGACACATTATTATAGTAATCAAAAAGCTATACATTTCAACTGCACTAGACAACCATCATTAAGCTTTACATTTCAGAAATATGAAAAAAGAAATTCATATAGCTGTAGCTATACACACGAGAGTAAAAACATGGCTATCTAGTGCAGCTAAATCATGTAGCTTTTTGGATTACTGTAACAAAGTGTTGTGTATGGACAGTTTGTCTTATTTTTACATATTGTATTAACACTACGGGGGGGCGACATATTATGATTGCAGTATGAACTACATGGTGTCATACCCCAGTTCTCAGCCTGTCAGCAGAAAGAAATGATTTATCTAATTATGATAAAGGATCACATTCAACACCAAACAACATAATTCCTTCATGAAAATAATAACTAATTAGCAGTTATGTTTAAGAGAAATTATGGTGTATCACATTTACCATTTTGATAAACTACATCAACCCGATCATGAGATATTAAGACAGATGGACCCACAGATATGATAGGCAGGTCTCATTTTACACCAGGGTTATGTTCCTGAAAATGTCATACGAATCCAACACAAAATTCCCATTTGAAACAGTGTATTTCCTGGGGGTTAGGGGAATGACAATCTCATCCTTACCACTAATGGACATACGGGCCTGTACAGCATACATGTACTATATAAACACTACACATTTTTATACAGTATACATACATTTCTATACAATATAGTTATCTATATCTAATGCAATAAAAATGTAAGAGACTCACATCTATACCTCTCATTATGGTTCATTCCTGTAGGACTGTAGTAGTCTTGCTACACAAACACTTGCTTTTTCAAACTGTTGGCATTTTATGTAATCTCAACACTTAGCACTTTCTTTAATTCTGTCAGCATTATAACGCACTGTACATATGCTACTATGAATGAGCCTAACATTACGGAATATGTCAACAATTCATTCACCTCTTTCAAGTAGGTGTATTATGTCTAATTTCTCTTAAATACTGACTGTCTCTCACCAGTTTTACACTTGCATAGCACTAGGTGATGTAGATGTACCTCTCTCATGCATGTAGTAAGAAAAGCCAATGCTGTTAAGAGGAAACTAAGTGAGCCGCGTAATTATATCATCCACACAATCAATCCATACATATGAATGATGGGAGTGACAGTAACGATATTGTCTGCTAGCCTCCTACAGAAGACAAACATGACCATAAATACTCTATGGCAAATCACATTAAACCCAACAACCGTGGCATAAATTTGAAAACTGGCGTAAATTTTCAGTTCACATTAAAGCTAACCTGGGCAAAAAGAAATTGCATAAAACAAGACCTGCCTATATTCTATAATCTGATCCTTGGCTCGCACATAATCTGCCATTAGTCCTTTGGGCCGCCGAACTCTGTATTATTGACTCTCGTGGGGTGTGATTAATACAAACGCCAAAGCAATAAATACAAAACACATAATGAAATAACACTGTAAAAATATATATTAATAAACTCAACATTAAACAAAAGGGGAATAAGAACAGTAGCAATCAAAATAGTAGAATGTCAACACTATGCTTGGAACACACAGCCGATCAGTAGACAATACAAACAGTACAGTCATCAGCTGAACGTAAACTTACAATGCGCACACTTAGACTCACAACCAATCAGTAAATAAGTAATGCAACGAACATAGCCATTGGCTGAATGTAAATTTACAATGGGTAAGTTATACTTAAGAAAGGAAACAACACTTCAAAAAAATACATTACTTTGACTCAACAAAACATTGAAGAAAATAACCCAACTTATGGGAGGTGAGTCTGCAGCTGCCCTTCCCGACACAAGCACTAGACAGACGCCGGGAAATGCCCCAAAACATGACCGGAACATAAATTTGGAATATCAAAGCCAAAACCAAACTTTACCTTACTAACATCCCAGACACCTGCGTAGCCCTGTTGAAAAAAAACTCAAGAGTGGAGACTCCTGCTCCTCCAGGATGCCTGGCCCAGCCAGAAAGAGAACCCAGATGATAACTGAACGAAAACTACAAGACAAGTCCCGGACACCTATGCTGTAGCCCACAAAGAAAACTTGGGGGGGGGGGGGGGGGGAACCCCCCCCCCCCCCCTTTTCCCCCCAAAACCAAACGGGAAGCAAAAACCAAAAAAGGGGGGGAGGGGGGAAAAATA
>Ga0123354_10007327_pt1 | contig 16584 bp, 11 predicted proteins | sample TergutLab28metaG_2_FD_97872 | JGI IMG/M metagenome (GOLD analysis project Ga0123354, IMG submission 97872) | Labiotermes labralis P4 segment gut microbial communities from Petit-Saut dam, French Guiana - Lab288 P4 | ecosystem: Host-associated > Arthropoda: Insects > Digestive system > Gut ...
GCAGTCTCCTCCATTCCCCCGTTACCTCGTCCCTCCTAGGTCCAAATATTCTCCTCAACACCATGTTCTCAAACACCCTCAGCTTCCCTTCCTCCCGCAATGTCAGCGACCAAGTTTCACACCTGTACAAAACAACAGGCAAAATTATAATTCTATATGTCCTGATCTTTTGAACCAAGTAATATTACGATTATAAATCAAGGAAATGTCATGCAGGACATGGGGCACGGGTGGGAAGGGAACGAAACTGACAAAGACATGTATCAGAAGATATGAAACTGGAAATGTTATTTTGGATACCCGAGTATACGATGGGGGTATAATATTTCCATGGATTTCTATTGAATAAAATAACAGTAAGTGGAATGAACGTGTGTATATGTCTAAATGTGTGACTGTTTTGAGCATGTTAATAAGCTTTCAGGTTCCATAAAATGTAGGAATTCCTTGTTCTGTTCAGTTTCTCAAAGAAGACTATAGTACATGACCTTAACCTTTCGTAAATTTCTCGTTGAGCTGTGCACCCCAAGAGAGAGACAAATTCGCTGCTGTTTGCATCTGAGAATACTGAAGTGCGGCGGCATACGGCAGGCAGCTAATGAGATAAGCGCCGTCGTAACAACAAGGTAACACAATTCTCATAAGAACCCTTCTCATTGCTAGCTAGGAGGCCTTTAGCCGAAAGCGAGTAATAATCGGCAGGCCAGGAGAGGCTCCCAGAAAATGGTGGCAAGTGGACAGGAGATACTGCACCAGAAATATTTCGGCTAAACTGACTGTAATTTTCCTAGCAGTCCCCCCTCCCCCTCCACCGTCCTTAAGCACTAAGGTTACTTCCATTCAGACCCCAAAATTTTTCTGCCTCAGCAAACGAGCCACTCGGGGTTTAGAACCCAGACATTCGTGTAAACAAAACTCTTCCCCCTACAAATGGCGTACTGCTCTTTGGTGCAGGAATCCAGCTACATCATCCTCGTAAACTGTACTTGTCATAGCCCAGTACTGCCTTCCGTGTGCAGAAATTACAACACGGACCACAGGACGCGCCGACTTCCTCTTCGAGCAATTCTCGGCAGTTCTGTAGCTTCTTTTTTGTTTGTTTGTTTGTTTATTTGTTTGTTGGTAGTCTGTCGATAGGTCTGTTGGTTCGTCAGTCGGTCAGGGGAATGCTGTCCTGTCAACAAAGATCAAGTGAAAAGGCACTCAGTCTGTTTGTAATCTCTGTGTTGATAAAACTATTTCAAGGTATTCGATTCCCGGATTCTCTTCTACAGACTATCCAGAAATGTCAGTCAGCCTCCTATTCAATGAACACCTGAGGTTCTTTCCACAAGAATAAAACACCTGAGGCGAGCAACTGACCGAGTATCTTATTCTGGCTCCGAGAATAAAATGAGTTGCTTTATGTCACCATCCCACTCGTAATTTCATGGCATGTAGAGCCCAAAATTCTTTAGTGTTCCTCACGATTTACGGGATCAGGTCGTGAGCCGTGAAAGGTATGGTGCCGTCCTTCAGATCAGCGATTGCACCTCGATATGGGAGCAAAATTCCATAAATTTATAGTGCTAAATATAGTTAACCATACCGTGGCAAAGAGCAAATTCGTGACGGAAAAATGGGGGAGGTGGAGCATGGGAATTGCTCAATTTTCTTGTTCAAATTTATTTCGAACGATTTTTTAGAGACCACATGATCGTGTGTGTGGGTCGGTAAGGATTGCTTCTTCTCCTGAGAGACTAAGAAAGGAAGGAAGTGGCTGTCCTAAAATCCCGTCGCGTGGCAGGGTTCCCTCTCTCTGTCTCACAAAATGTTTTACTTCTTTTGTTTCTTATGTCCGTTCCACGACATGATTTCTCGCGATAGCCCTTGTTTTCCAGACAATTGCTTCTATACACTGACCAGGCACATGTATAAGATTGGACAATGTCAAAGCGAATTATAGTTATAGTCTTTTTTTCTTCCGTTCTGGAAAGTGTATAAATGAGAACATAACGGGAGCTTTCCAGCAACAACAAAACATATAATTCATGAAGGAGAATTTGTTGGGGGAACAACAAATTATTTCCTGTGCTCACTTTTCTTTCCTGAACTTGCGTCTCAAACATATAAAGAAAGGATTCAGGTCTAGCACTTAAAAACAATTTGTCAAATACATACACGAAATTTAGATTTCCGATAGCTTTTTGTGTATTATTTTCATATCAAATTATAAAAAAGGACCAGTAGGAGTGAAGCGTGATCTCAAGACTATATACCGTCTATCTACACTCTATAAAGAAAGTATTTTTGTATATAGGTACAGTGCAAACTGTCCAGGTTTTAGGCAGAAATCATGAGTGAAAACTGATAATCTGAATCACAAATTTTAGCACTAATATAGTAGAGACAATGTGCAAGTGATTTTTTGTGTATTCTACATCCACATCTTTTAATGTGTCGGGGGTTCCTACGAGCCTAACATGTATTCATTTTTCGAACTGTATACCAAAGTACTGATACAATAAGCTGTGATAAACGTAAAAGGTAAGGAAATCCCATTACAGTTCTGGACAGGCAAGACAATCGGCACATGAAGGTGGTAAGATTGTCATCCCTACGCACCAGGCGCCTTTACCCCCTTGAAATATTCCTGGTACTAATTTATGTTAGAGTCTGAGCCGACCCCAGGGCCATATTGCGGCCGGGAAGGGTTATGTCAATGAAATATTCCAGTGACACCATCGGTATTCGAACCCGCGACCTTCCGACTTGTAGCTTAGTACCTCAACCAACTGCGTCACCGCCTACCCCCCCCCCTGTACTAGAAGTGGATTGCCAAATACTTAATAACCCCCTAGTCGTCCGGAATGGATATTTAAATTGTAGCGCATTGATTATGAGAAACGCGAGGGCTACTTAAATGAAGAAGAAGAAGAAGAAGAAGAAAATTGAAATAAGCGATATTTAGGTGGAAAATAAGAAAAGATCAGGCAACATATCTTAAACATGCTGTGACAAATTATTGGTAATTTTTATACTGCCGTTAGCACAACAAATTTACTAATCTGACATTGCATCATACAGGTACATATATCGGTCTTGCTCGACCGCCTTCAGGCATCAAAGTACATTCTCTAAAACCCAAGTGGACATGGGTTATACATATTTTTCAATTTGTAAGTATCGTAATTATGACTACAAATCGCGTATGAATGGTTGTTTTTTAAGTTAATATTTACAGAAGTTTAAGGGGTGTGAGGCTTTATGTCTGAGAAAATATATGCATAATTTGAACTTAAAAATTTTCCAAAAATTGAATAGTATCAATAATGACAATACTAATAATAAATATGAACACCTATACAACTACTCTGTACAAAAGCAGGGTTATGAGGTTTATTAATTTGTTATGCACGAAATTAATCTATTCATCGTCAAACAATAGTCAAATATATACTCTAAATACAGTAGCTGAGTTAGTTCTACTTAAAATTTCAATACACATCATCATATATCTGTAATGGCGTTGGGCCATTTGTTGACCCGTTCCGGTTTCACGTATCCAGAAGTCTCTTCAAAGGCCTACCTTAACTCCTTCTGCCCGTTGGAGAGTAGCGTTTCATTACCCTCCGTAATTTCAATATAAAAGTCCTATACGTTATTTAAAAGAGGCAAAAAACAAGATGGTTATTTATTATATTTTTTTAACTTTTTTGAACTGAAATATAGGTCAACAATTTTATGTTTACGGTCCCGTACATCGCTGATCTATATTAATAATTGTCCAACGAGATGCAACACAAAGCAGTCTATTTATTATTCTGCAAGTTCACTCTACATGTTTCGGGTGTCAACAACACCCCCCATCCGGAGTACAAAAAACTGTAACTACAGCCTCCGGTACTGGTCATATTTTTTGTGCTACCTCCCTCCAACGTGGACAAGCTTGGCCACGTTGGAGGGAGGTAGCTGCACAGTACCGGAGGCTGTAGTTACAGTTTTTTGTACTCCCGATGATGGGTGTGGTTGACACCCGAAACATGTAGAGTGAACTTGCAGAATAATAAATAAACTGCTTTATGTTGCATCTCGATGGACAGCTATTAATATAGGTCAAAAAATGCCTGGAGACAACAGAAAAAGCAATTAATGTTTACATGATTTAAATATTGCATTGTAATTAGAACTCTAAACGCAACATTAAAAATTCTCAATCCTGGAAATTGTGCAAATGTAATCAAATTTATATGAAAATAATCATAACAATGTAAAAATAGTGACAGTGGATCTGTGTGAGTATTTGGAACGAATACCTCATTTCTTGCGTGGCTGAAATAAAAATATTATCGCTTTCCAGCAGTGTATCTACCGCTTTCCCCCACTGTGAAAATAAACAGAAGCAGTGAACGAGAGTTAGCTTCGGGCACCAGAATCTGAACCGCCTCGCACCACCGTCCACCCCTTCCCCACCAACACAGACCAGCACTCACGGCTTCAATAAACTCGTTCGTATTTACAAACGAGACATTTTTATGCATAATTTAGTTTGGCGATGTGAAACATACGAAAGATTGTATGCCTTAAAGAGCGATGGAACAAATGGCGCGGTATTTCAGATAGTCTTCTAAAACGTATTTCCACTAGTGGGAGAGGCCCATTGGGAATTCAACGGCAGTCTCATATTTGAAAGTATGTACATTTGGAGGGTGTCTGAAGATTATCGCCATCTGTTAAACACTGATGACAAAAACAAAAGGCATGTCAGTATGTGCCAAGTCGCTACTGCAGTACCGAATTCTATCGAACAGTTGATAGCAGACACGTAGATAGCAGCTCCTTGCAGTGCCTGTTTTACCCCCTTTCAGCTTAGTATCTTACACAAATGTAAACTCCATTCAAAAGTTTCAAGTTCATAGCAGTCATATTCAGTGAAATCGTGATTGAAGTATCGGTCCGCTTTATAATGTACCAGAAATGAGCTCACCGCGTGGCGGAGTTTCAATATAATACAGTATTCACGCGTTAATATATCAAGTCTTCCATCGGGATCCTAATAATTGATGTAGTCATTAGGGTAGGGTCTACTCAGTATTAATAAATATCCAACTAGATGCAACAGTATGCAGAAATTTATTTACTGCAAAGTCACTCTACATGTTTCGGGTGTACCTGTACCGGAGGCTACGGTTACATTTTTTAGTACTCCTGATGATGGGTGCGTTGACACCCGAAACATGTAGAGTGACTTTGCGGTAAATAAATATCTGCGTACTGTTGTATCTAGTTGGATTTTTATTAATACTGAATTATGATGCACGGAACCATGAGCTTAAAAAAAGTTAGGTTCTACTGTTGGTAAAAATATTTACTTGTGAACAACTAGCAATATATGTTCAGATACTGTAAATTTTAAACAACACTTTCCAACCAACTTCGGTCCAAAAATCTTCAAGAATAAAAAGTCTAGTACACTGGCTATTCAAATTCTTCTCTACGGCAACGACATCTGGACCCAAAGACAAGAGGATGCGAATAAATTGACAAGAAAATGAATTTTTTCAGTAGAACAGACAGGTACAAACTTTTTAACCACAAAAGGAATGAAGAAATTTTGGAAAAGCTAATATTACAACCAGTTGACAAGAAACTAAGAAGATATCATCCTACACCTCTTATTATATCAACAAGAAGCAAATTCTTAATTAATACAAAGAGTAAACGAGCATCTCCAAGATGTTTCGCAACATATGTACCATATTCAGGGAGAACATAACGTCAGGTCTTAAAACCCAATTGCCACTGCGAAGAACTGACATTGTGTTCTCCCTGAAGTTGGTATACATGTACTGAAAGGTACTGGAGATACTCACTTTATGTCTTTGTTTATAAGACTGTGCAATTTGTTGATACAATCAACGGTGTACGCTGATATGATAAATATACGGAATGGACACCTTCAAAATTAGAAGACACAAGTCAAATTGAATAATACATATAATAAAAATCAGCAAAAGCAGGATGCCAGAAGTAATGCTGATTATAGACCAAATGGACGAAGACTACTTGAAAGACCTCTGAAGGGATTATTGGCGAGGCCGAAACAGGCCTAATTAGGCCTAACTCGTGAGGGATGATGATGATAATTATGATGTAAACATAGCTGAAGTGGAAACAGTGGAATACATCCGTGAAGCAAAGAAATCACATTGAACCTAAATGTTTAATTGCTTCTTAATATAAAAATTTTGTAAAATTTTTATCACCTACAAAATTTCTCCCTAAAAATGCGTGTCGTGAAATTGCTTCCTCATGCAAGAGCAATGCAAATTTACTCACATGCAACTGTGAAAAGAATTTGGGATCACTGGAATGGATGAATGAATGAATGTTGCATTACTTAGCAATTAGCTAAACAAGCTACTTTCCAAAACTTTATAAGATTAAATTTGATGTGGGCTGTATATATACCAGTCTTTTATACACATCGATAATAATCGATCGTCTATAGCAACACCTCAAACAATAACAAAATTATATTTAAGTCTACTTCCTGGATACCACTATACCACTATACCACTTCCATTTAAACCTTTTTCGTGCATTCAATAATTTGGCTCATCGAACGGTTGTGATAAGCAATTAACAACAACAATACCATTCAACAGAATTTGAGTTTTTGATTCACTAAGTAACTCCATCTGGTCACTCAAGTCATTCGTACTTCACAAACCGAACGGATTATACAACGATTCGACAGAGCAGTATGTGGAATCTTGCTATTCATTACTGTTTTCACAGAATCCCACCACTGGCTCCTCTCCTGAGCCACATGAATACAGTCCACACATTCCCATCCTACTTTCTTTTTCCAGAAGAGGGTCCAATAAATATTATCGTGACATTCGTGATAACGCTAAAATCAGTGAGGCAATTAGCTTATACCGTGTTGCTGATAAGTCCTTAGCCCGACCAGGAAGGAAACAAGCTCGGAAGCATGCCAGAGACGCGCGCGATTTCAAAAACTTCGAGACGCGAGCAGTCATCACGTTTTTTCCCTCTGCAAGGCAGGGCGCCGAAGGAAATTCACGCCATTCTGACAGAAACATTAGCTTGCTTCCTTCCTAGTCAGGCTAAGGACTTATCAGCACCCCTGTACTCTCTAAAATTGCAAGCTTTCCCGGGGTAAGAGAAAAATGATCAACATGTCCACTATACTACATAAATATTGTCATGATAACTGCAGCGAATTAATTAAGCGTATGTTGCTATGCCACTTGAATTTCGCGACGTTTTATGCCAACATTACACGTTTTTCGATGATGAGAATGAAGTGCCAATTAGCGTTAATAGATAGCTCTACTTGTCTCATCCAGCACGGTTCATATGTCTACAGTCCTCAATTATTAACATCAAGGTACACACCGCTGATGAATTTACACTTTATTGGCTGAAGTACCCATATCAATTAACAAAATCAATAAACTCCTCTATATACCTCCTATTAATAATGAAGTTGTTGAATGTAGGAACACAATCATCAGTTCACCTGCCATTATGTTTAGAGTAATTAAATTGAAACAATTGAAATGTTTTCTGAAACGAACATCTGCGAAACAAAGACGTGGGCTGTTGATATCACCTGCAGCGAAATCCATAACGACGATCCCTTCTTGAGAAGTTGACATTCATTCAGTTGATCAAGAAATTAATTGCCTTTCATAAAACACGAGGTGTCATTATCGGGTTCTATATCCACGTACACATCTTCATAAGAGGTTTAATGAAAATCCATTTAAATACTCTGCGAGTCAAGTTTCAGAGTGAGCCCTTACCGGTCAACACTCAGAGACACTCTTCGGTTCCCTATGTATGTCCCGATCGTGTGAAAAATTAAGTGTTACAAGCAGTGGATGGAAAAATGAACATCGTAAGAGGTAAAGTCAAAGTTAAAGTTCGCCTTATAATAGGCCACGAAGGCCCAGAATTGGAGTGGAGGTATAGTTCTACTCTTTCTTTAACCTCGGCGCTAGATGGGGTGGGTGGTCAACGCTACGACCCGGCCGCCTTACACCCGGAAAAGAGCTTGTACTCAATGTACAGAAGACTGGGTGGGCCACAGGGCCGGTCCGGAGGGGTGCGAAAAATCTTGTCCTCACCGGGATTCGATTCCCGTACCGTCCAGCCTGTAGCGAGGGGCTATACCGACTGAGCTATCCCGCTCCATGAAAGGAATATCATACAAACATAAAATGAAGGAAGGCTAACTGAATTGGTCACATCTTGCTTTAAGAACTGCCTCCCAAGCCACGTTAATGAAGGAAAGAGAGAAGAGGCGATAAAACAAGGAGCAGGACACATGCAGCTATTGGACGACCTTTACAAAAAGAGAAGAAACTGGAAACTGAAGAGGAAGTACTATATCGCACTCTCTGAAAAACATCCTTTGGAGGAGATTCTGGACTTATTACAAGACAGGCTACGCAATGAATATGCGTGCTACACAACCGTCCTGTTAGCCACAAGTTTCCTTACACTTCATGACAGAGTCATAACTCAAGAACCATCCTGTCATTCAATGCTGTACGTTCATGCACATACAATGAGCTCTCGAAATCTCTGCTTAAAAAAACACACTGTAAAGTCTGCTTTCCTCACGGCGGTACCTACCATGATGAGAGTCCTTTGGGATGCAACGTTATGTAGTCTACAGATTCACCCACATTTCGTAAGAACATGCTCTCTTCTTTTATCAGACAAGACATCCTGATGTTGAAGCCAGAGATTCCTACCGAAACGTCGGTAAATGTCTATCAGGCTAATCATTAAATTGTTAAATAAACTGATAAACACAACCATGCAGATTTAATGTACATTTTTCAGTTAACACTGCTACATGTACCTGCTGTCTACATCAGCCATCATCAGTTAGACATCTTCCCTTTTTTATTCTTTTCGTGAACCGATGCCTACCTGATGATGAATGATGTTGAGAGCCGAAACACTTAGTAGTGATGAATAGAAGCCAATACTTCAGATCCGTATGATTTTGAAATAAAGTGAAATGCCAACTTGATGCAACTAGGTAATTTTATTGATGTATTCTTAGCTCAACATGTTTCGAGTATATACGCCATTCATCAGGAACATTAGATGTTGAGTTGTAGCATATGGTTTACTGCACCGAGTTTCTGGATGGGTGGTGGTCTTGAGAGCCACTGCGTAGGTCGTGTGTACAGTGCTGCAACTCAACATCTTATGCTCCTGATGATGGGCGTATGTACCCGAAATATGTCGAGCTAAGAATACATCAATAAAATAGCCTAGTTGTATCAAGTTGGCATTTCACTTTATTTCGTGAGTAAGATGCATGGTCAGACAACCATCAAGTTTCCGTATGGTTGTGTTTATCGGTTAATACCTTGCTTTATTGGCAAGAAAAACACAATGATATCGCCAAAGTTTCTAGCAGGCTAAACGGCGTCACATCCCAAAATACACCATTTACACTGTTAACTTAAATAATCAGTGTTGGCGTCTGATAAAGCCGATCCATCAGATCACCCTTCGGCCGTTTTAATGGAACACACTCTATCTCCCCCCTCCCCCACCCCTACTTGGTACCCCGTATTTAATTGCAGGAACAAGTGGCCCGCAAAGTCACTGTGGACGCGATGGCTGAGCAACCGAAATTCTGCCTCGGTTGGGGATTTAGCCCTAATAATCCAATTTCCGGCCAGTCATGTTACTGAAACAACGTGTCCCGAACCACCTGCTTGTTACATAAGCGAAATGAAGGCTTAATTGGAATAGTAAACACAGCTATTATGTTACAAAAACTAGAATCAAAAGGAAGGAACTCTAAAACGCCACGTGACATTTTGTTCGAGCGTACAGTTGTGACGTTCTCAAGGGTGACCTGTGGTGGTCAACCGCCCTCTTCTGTTCGTTGGTCCCTTTGTGCATGGATGAATCTATTTTTGTGTTCTGACTACTTAGGCTCTGTAATGGATTAAGCCATGGGTCGGGTAGTGGTGATGACGTACAGTCAATTGCAATCATGATATCGTCATTCGTGTTACAATCATAGAAGGGCGCTAGCTCTGCACACATTTTTGAAACTGTGTGCAAATTTTTGAAGGGAGCTTCTGAAAAAGGATGCAGTCTGTGTGTCTGTGTGTCCCCACATTTATGTTTTCTAAACATTTGCCCAGTTTTCACAAAAATTGGACTGAACATGTACCGCTCCGAGGCAATTATCATGAGATTTTGCTAATACTAATTTTGTTAATAACAATAACAACGGCGATAAAATTTTTTATTCGTTTTAAAAGTGATGCTAGTTAATTTCTGTAGATGGCGACAAGAAGCAAGATCCTTCTAGCTGAAAAAAGTTGCTTTATTTTTACCTTCCGTGTGTCAATTCGCGAACGTCCATCTTGAATGATAACTATAATTACTTGTTAATACCACTCTTTTCAGAAGGACAAGCGGGCGATTCCTGGGAACGTGGGAACAAAGTAGTGTTATATCGGACATCAGGAACACTAGAATAATAAGTATTCTCAAACTGTTTCATGATGCTCAAAGTTTTAATTTTAAAAAGCACATTCCTTCCTTAGGAAATTTTTCTCATTTAAATTTTATGCACATTCGCATAATTGGGAAAAATTACTATTAAAGTTCTCATACCTGTCTGTCTGTCTGTCTGTCCGTCCGCATGAAGCAACTCTGCTCCCACTGGACGGATTTTCAAGAATTTTTTAAAAATATGTCGAGAAAACTCAAGTTTCCTTAAAGTCTGACAAGAATAATGAGTACTTTACATGAAGACCTACGTACATTTATGATAATATCTTGCTGAATTCTTCTTGCATTGAGAAACATTTTGACAAAGTTGTGGAGAATATCAAAACACACATTTTATGTTCAGTAAGGCCCCCCCCCACCCCCCAGAATCTTGCAGTTTATGATATAATGTGGGAAAAATATGGTGCAGCCATGCGCAATGCATGCTGGGTAACTAAGGCTACAAACACACCCTCAGAATGTATAACACTTTTTGTTTTCCCATGGCAACGATGGTTGCATGAACACATCTCGATGATACGTTCATACGCACCTAGCCTGTCTTGTTATATTCAGAAAGAGCTGTTAGGAAATAACATTACCGCTAACATAGGTCATCATACTTCTTTCATAGATTATAGGAAAACAGTACAAACAGACATACACGTAAACTATTAAGTCGGACTGAAGTCAATAACACAACTAATTACTCAATTATTATATGCAATATGTGCAATAGTTGGTATAATAATTGAGTAATTCAACAACATGCACGGTGTACCAACGAAAATAAACACAACTAATGTTTAGTTAGATAATATATTCTAGGTTAAAAAGACTACATGTTTCGGCCGGTATTGGCCGTCATCAGGTCTTTGTCATTCAACACTCTTAAGAGTACGTTATACAAATTAAGTGTGTCGAACGACAAAGACCTGATGATGGCCACTACCGGCCGAAACATGTAGTCTTTTTGACCTAGAATATAATATCTACCTAAACATTAGTTGTGTTATTGACTTCATTCCTACTTAACAGTTTATATTACACAACGCGGATGGCACAATTCAAAGACATACACGTAAGTTTACACGTTTCGTCATGAAAATAATCATTACAGACCATGTGACTGACGCTAGAACATCTCTCCATGCTGCAGAGCCTGAGTGAAGACGCACACCATTCGTCATGACAATATAGGTATGGCTAATATTGGTTAATTCAGCTTCAGCAATTATAAACCGAGTATCCCGACCAGGTTTCAGTTCCCTTCATACAAACTGTACAAGTATTCAGACTACCAGACATGATTGGCGTTTGAGTAGGGGTGCGTTGCCCATATTGATATCCATACAGAATCCCACAGCATGAGGCATGGGAATTAAATTCGTGGTGTGTGTGTGTGTGTCTCCTGTACATGTGTATGAAAGACATGTGCGGCCATACACTTTTACAACACTCGACGTCAAATAAAAGTCAAAGGCACCGACAAGCAGACACAATGAAAGGTTGTAATATTGTAACATTACAACCCTCCGTGACCAAAGATAACCCGATGGTCTATCTCATTCATATTCTGTCTCATTTTCTTCTCCCGCTTTTCAGTCGGTCTTGTCGGCTATTTGCTATTCCTGTGTCTAGCAGATGCTTCATTTAATGAACATAACCTACAGTGGGGAACTGATGGAAAGTACTAGCCCTATGCAAACTTTAGATATGTGTGATATAAGAAAATTACTGCCTTCTGCGATATGATGCCGTGTTTTATATCTATTATTGGCATTATTTTGGAAGGAATTTTTGTTTCTACGTGTGAAGCAGAAGGCATTCTTTAACCCTGAAATGGAGACAGTGCTTTTCTCGAAAACCTTAGTACCTGTGCACAAAAGTAAATGGCATTAATACACGGAAGACGTAAACTGATATTTCAACAGCTTATTTTTAATTCATCGTCGACTCAAAGCCGCGTGACAATTTAGGTACCATTTCATGACAACACAGAGGGTAGTTGGGGTATAGCTCTAGCTGTTCTTGACCTTGGTAGTTGATAGAACTGAACATTCAGTTTCACATTCCGGCCGCTCTTCTCCTACAGAAGGGCCGCCCTCAAACTATTAGACAAGATGCCGAAGGGGTCCCAGTTTACGTTGGACGCTGTGGCAGAAACAAACGTCTGCATCGTCGTTAAACAAATGCCGATTGCATGGTCGTGTAGCCCACGGCATAGTGACTGGGCTGGCTGAAATATCTTTATTCTACTCTTACGTATAGGGATATTACTTTGTGACGTCTGTCGCTAATTACTTTTTGGCGCCTGTCGCTAATTACAAAGTGACGCCTGTCGCTAGTTACATTGTGACGCCTGTCGCCAGTTACTTTGTGACGTTTGTCGCCTTTTACTTTGTGACGCCTGTCGCCCGTTACTTTGTGACGCCTGTCGCCAGTTACTTTGTGACGCCTGTCGCTCGGTTCCGTTGGCTTATAAAACTGCTACTTGAATTAACAAATTGTTTCCCCACATAAGACTCCTGTCTGTGAGCCGAAGGAGAAAACCACAACCATCTTCTATAAATACGGTGACTTAAAACGCAATATTATCTGTGGTGACGTGAACTAAAACGTTCGGACTTTAGACTCACGGCAGATCGGAATGGCAGCGAAAGCTACCGTGCCTGCAGTCACGCAAAATGATTTTAGTGTTGAGTGATGCGGGATATCATAATAATATCTGTGTACATTTCGCTGCGTTATAAGTGAAAATCAGTAACGCCAATGTTTGTCGGCCGTGTAGGACACTTCCTTCATGTTCCATTGATACAGCCGTATAAAAGACGCTCAAGAATACTGTATGAACTGCGTCTGAATAAACCTCAGACTAATGTCATTAAGTTGTGACAGACGATCCCCAGAACTTGAGGTATAAGTCTGGCAATTTCCGTAAGCTAATTATTAGTGAACACTGCCTTACAGCTAGCTTTTGTATTAAGCTACGTCTACGTTCTGGCCCATCGCCATTAGTAAAACTAATCGGGATAGCAAACGCATTAATAACATTCCAAACGGACGTTTGTTTGGCCTGTACTAAACCAGAGAGTGTGTAAATCATCTTACAAATGCAGCACTGCCGGCAACATGGAAGTCCAAACAGGTTTAAAGTGACGATATGCCGAAGTTTCTGATTCTGACGACCGGAATTGTTCATATTGATCCTTCTTCGTGCTGACAGCAGGCGCATGATGACGGAGGAAGCATGATCACTTTAAACGTTGGTAACTATCCACCAGGCTACGTTAGTCGCATACCAAAAAACAACATTCTTTATGGTCAACACCATAAAAACATCAAACCTCTCCCTGAATAAGATATGCAACGTACTTATAACGTAACAATGTGGCATGTTCGCAATAGCCATTATTGTCATGGATAGGCAAATATTCCATCCATTTGTACTGTTGACAAACATGTAGTTGTCAACAACAGAAAAAAATTCAGCATTTCCATGGGTTTCCTTGGCACTGTCTTTGAGCTGCAAAATATTTCGTACTGTTGTCAACAGTATCAACGTACTTAGGTCTTCGTGTAAAAGTCCGATATTTTTGTCAGATTTTAACCAAATCTGGGGTTTCTCAACAGATTTTCGTAAAAGTTCCCATTGTTAAATTTTACCATTATCCGTCCAGTAGGAACCTTACTGATCCATACGGACGGACAGACAGAAAGATGGATTAAGAGATACGGCGAGGATACTGGGAATTTTCCACGACAATGTGAAAGCTCCTAAAATTACTTCTTGTTCCGTAAATTAAACTGCGAATATTAGTAACGGAAAATAAATTATATATTTTGGAACAGGTTAGACGAGAAGCGATGCAAGTGTGTGGCACTGTAAGATCCCTTCATTACCTCAATTTTCGCCACAAATTATTTTCAGTGGCCGCGGCACAGCTGGCGATACTTGGAGAGTAACTGTGCTGCACCATAAAAGACATTCTTAAATGGAAGAGAGGTTGAAATTTACAGCCGAGTTGAAGAGATACCAAGGATACCAAGAAAATTAAAAAGAAAGGTATCTGAAAATATCGGAAGAGACCCTTCATAGGGTCACCATCAGGCCTTCTTTTGAATCAAGTCAGTGAATGCTGCGTACATGTTAGGATCCCAACTATGCTTACAAATAGCAGAAACATAACATATCTAACAAATGAATTACTTAAAACACATGTGATTGTTTGAAATTTAAGAGGTAAAATATAGGCTGATTGTTGTAGAAATCACGGTTATGGTAAAATAGTTCTCTATGGGCCTGTGTGGGCTTGTGAGGAAGTCGAATTTGTCCCTTGTTAGCGTGAACTTTATGGTGTTACAAGTAGCATCTGGCAGTCTCGGTCTGGCAGTCTCGGAGAAGCGTGGCGTATCTTGTGGAACTACCGTATTTTACGGATATGAAGGGGTGTTGTCTTACGCTACCTTGTATAGAACATGAGGGGGGCTGTGGCTTTTTGTATCTGTTATCGCCTCCTGTGGCATAACAAGCAAAAATCCGGATTATATTAGTTACTGTAAGTGGAGCGTCTTTATCGACTGGGTAATAAAAACTGGAGGAAACATACTTTTGATGATGTGTGATGGTTCGTTTTTCGGTGGTTGCGGAAATTCTCAAAGTTGACTGTTTACCTTGATGCAAGTACTGGTTTTCTGTCCACTGAACAATATTCACGTACCTGAAATATATTCTACAAAAGAATATTTTTTAGATATGTTATGTTTCTGCTATTTGTAAGCATAGTTGGATCCCAACATGTACGCAACATTCACCAACTTGATTCCAAAGAAGGTCTGATGATGACCCTATAAAGGGTCGAAGCATGTAGCATCCATACAATAAATGATGTGTTTGACGTTTACTGTTTTATCTTTAATGTTTAAACTCTTAGCACATCGGGATGAATTCAATTAAGGAAGAGATCCACTCACACATTTCCGTTAACAATGCGAGATGACGACGAGAGATGGAAAGACCAAAACTACAATAGACGACGAATATAAAGACCACATTGGTGTTCATAGGAACAGACCTAAATATCTTCAAACCTACGTAGTTCATGACTATGATGAAATTAAAAGCCTACAAACACACAGAATGCAAACTTCATTCTCTTACAAGCCCAATTACTACTCTATGTGCCACCAGGTTTCATACTGAGAGCCCTGTATTCTGGCTACAGAGTATGTTTTATGTTTTACGTGACTCCCACAGCATAGTGAGGTTATTTCCCACACAAAATTAAGTGAATGGTCTTCCAAATCTTGACAGAGCGTGTGAACTACGCAGTTTGAACAGCATCTTTGAATAGAATTCAGTTTAATTTCCGTCTAAAATGGTTAAAGTAAGCGTTCTTCAAAATGATCTGTAGCCTACTAAAGTACACAAATAATAAATATATCAGACAAAATGTTACCAAGTTTTGTCCTCAGTATACTGATTTTGCAGTGTGATATCATAATTTCTCATTAGCATTTTAAACTCTTGCATTATTTATTTCGCATATAATCCATTTTCTTTATTTTTTGTTTCCTTGAATGCAACATTTACATTAAAATTCTGATACATTAATTTGTTTGTGTTTGTGACAAGCGAGAAATCATGCAGAAACATTTGACGTAGAGATGCATTCATCGAACTGTCTCATGTCATTATGACACATCAGTGACGTGATCCGGTTGACTGTGGCACTGCACGTTTACGTCCATCAATAGTATGTCTGCACGTTTATTAATAGTGATCAGCTACAGAGCTGCGGATTGTCAGTTCCTGTGAAAGGTGCATAAAACGTATATTAGGTCCATCAACTGTCAACAAAATTAAACACACACACCCACACACGCACACACACACGCCACACAAACACACACCACACACACACACACACACCCACACACACACACCACACACCCACACACACCGCACACCCTCACACACATACACAAACACCACACACACACACACACCACACACACCACACACACACCGCACAC
>Ga0123354_10007328_pt1 | contig 16583 bp, 12 predicted proteins | sample TergutLab28metaG_2_FD_97872 | JGI IMG/M metagenome (GOLD analysis project Ga0123354, IMG submission 97872) | Labiotermes labralis P4 segment gut microbial communities from Petit-Saut dam, French Guiana - Lab288 P4 | ecosystem: Host-associated > Arthropoda: Insects > Digestive system > Gut ...
ACAGTGAACACTGCATTCCCCTCTCAAGGCTGCTAGCATTGTCACGTGACATATCAGCTGTGCAGGTTGCAGTATTTGGAACCGCAAGAAGCCCCCACTTTTCTCTGGCCATTATCTCCGTAACCGTTCAACTTTGGCTATAAGTGTTTTGGGTTATATCGGTATACTTTAACATAAGGAACACTCTCCTGAAGTCTGGCACACTCCTCCTGGGACACTCTGTATATGGCAAATAATGGTTGTATCATTGAGTAATGAATTGGAGAGCATGAGGAATCCAGCATTCATGGACTAATTTGAGGTCATACTCCATTATTTTCATGGTGAGACTGAGGAAAAGCACAAAACATCATTCAGAATGGCTGATCTTTGGCATAAGACTTCAGCAGAGAGCTTTCCAAATATGACTGCAGCACTTCATTGCAGTTTGCCTGGTTTTAGAACAAGGTTATAGGTTTATTGGGGCCATTCTGATAAAAATTTGTGTCCCATACAGTTCTGTAAGACTTTCTGGGACATTCTTTGTTGTGTATTGAAATTGGGAACCTGAGCTACCCAGGCTAGTGAGTGCATGTTAACTTGTTGGTGGGGTGGGACTTGGCAGAGAGAATTTTTATTTTCACCATTAGACTGGCTTTTGGATTCCCTCAACATGCAGCTTAGTGGATGACTTGGACTGTTTGTCCAGTTGTAAAATGGCCAGAGGAAGGAGCTGATGACTATGTACATTCATATAGTGCTGGTTATTTACCTCCACGCCCACTATACAGCGTCATGGTGTGGCATGAATGTATGGTGCCTAGTACAAATGTAAGTTCGTCTGCAGCTTTCTGTGGATAGTGGGCAACAGTTAGATTATGGTGGTGGTGGTGGTGGTAGTGGTAGTGGTAGTGGTAGTGTTTTCACTGCCATATTTTAATTCTTGTGTGAGCACTTGCTATGTGTTCACCTATTTCTTCTGAATGCTGTATTTACTTGCATTTTCTTTACTTTCACATAATTTTTAGCATTGCTTGAAGTCGTTTTAAAAAACTGTTTAGACCCCATTTGTTTAGCCATAGATGTTCAGTTAATAAATTTATTGGTGGTGATAGCTTTTTGTGTATTATTTATCCAGAATTTTTAATATTTAACATAAAAGAAAAGGCAGACTTTTTTACTGACATCCATCTTTTAACAATATTACACAGTCAGAATTTTCCTAACATCAACCTGATACATAAAATTATGCTAGGAAATGTAATGTTTGCATATATATTATATACTCTGCAACTTAAAAGGATTTTTATGTTTTCAAGAGTGTAAATTACATGAGTATATGTTGTAGTATTTAGAAGATACATTAGTGAGTGTGACACAGATGTAGTTCTTGAGGTGGACTGTGGATCCCCCCCTGTCCTTGCAGGTTTATGGGCTGCCATCCTGGAATTAATGTGTCTGGTTTCTTACATATCTTTGATCTGCAGCAGGGGACGTACCATGTCCTTTGTTTCGTACAGTAACATTCATTTAAGGTGACACTGTATCTGATGTAATTGGGAATGGACTGATAAATGTAATATCAGTCATTTATACATCTGACCTCTATACTTGTCCCCTTAATGTTCAGCTGAAGGCAGTGTTTCTAAACTGTTGGTGTGTGAAGTCTTGAAAATGTGTTAGTGATTAATAAAATACTAATTATACATGCAGGACATTTTTTTTTGCCAAAGAAGATCCTTGTTTCTCCTGTTACTGCTACTGTTTCTGTAATTTACAAAATGATCAGTAGGGTTTAAGGTTTAAAAGTTTGGGAATCATTAGTTAAAAAGGCTTGATGGTAACATATGTAAGTACTTATAAAAGTCAGTGAGCTGTGTTGTTCAGGATGTGATGCCATGTATATCTGTAAATAGGTACCTTCATTTCAGAGCAGCTTGCTGCCTCTATATTTATGATGTTCTAAGAAATGGACTAATTCAGCTGTCCAAGAAATGGACTACCCTGATAATGGAGGCAACAAGTCATTTGAAATACTGCTATCTATTTATTATTCTACATAGCCTAATATCCCCAGAAGATGGAAATCAATTTCAGGACTGCTGTGAGAACCTCAAATCTCAAATAATATATTCACGTCATTTTCTTTCTTTTTTTGTCTAGTAATTTTATATGTTGGAATGATACATTAAATCAGTGCACTGAATCTTGTATACATTTGAATCATACCATTTGAAACTTGTATACATTTGAATCATACCATTTGAGATGTGAAATATGGCCATCCACTGAAATTCAGGTGTAGAAATCATGAAATGTCTGGCATTTGTTACGAATGAATGTATGCTGTTTTGTTACTGGAATCTCTTGTTATCTGTGGGCACCAGTTTTGTTTAGAATGTTATTATCCTCTGTTCTGAAGAATTTGAAGTGAAGCACCTAAAAAAGAGTCCGTCTGAATACAGATAATTCCACGTATAGCAACTTGATTTTACAAATTCTTTTTTCATGCAAATGAATGCAGTTTGGTACTGGGAACCGAGAATTATTGTGTGTTTGAGGTGGTATTCAAACCTATAGAAATTCTCCCTCATGTTCTCTTCCAAGTTCATTCCTTGGGAATTGTAAGGTGTTGGAAGGATGCCTAGAAGACTTCCTAACAAAAAAGAAGTCTGAACTGAATTTTTTGTGCATTATTCTATAACACTTATCAGGATCTCAGACTGTCATCACTGACACAATGAACAGTGAGTGATGAATTGGAAAGGACATGAATGGAAGTGACCATGGCCTAACTGAAGTACTTGCCTGGCATTTGCATGGATGGATGGAGGAAAATTGTCCAAACTTCATTTAAGATTGTTGAAGTTACAGCCGAGATTTGAGCCGTATGCCTTCCGAAGAAAAGAGTAGAGCATTACTGCTACACTAGAATGCTCGGTAAAACTGGGCAGTAGGTATTACTAAGTATGAGGTAGTAATTATACTTTTTTTCTTTGTTGTAGATCTTTCAACTATTCTCTTGTGTGCTAACGGTTCTTTTCGGTCATTCCACGTGTTTTTGGGGTTAAATGGAAGGCTCTTAGACATGGATATTTTAAAACGTACTTGCTTCTGGATCTTTTTTTTTATGTTGCTGTGTCTCTTTACAGAGACTGGTACAGGTGTAGTGAGTTGTATTGTGTATTTAATTCCTTTCATGCATGTCCTTGTTCATGCTGTGTTTAGGTGTCATTGGCTTCTCTTGCCACGTGTGTCCTGGTGGATCCTACTCATGTTCTGGATGCAGAGAAGGCGTTTGTCTCCCTGTCCTTGTTCAAAATCATTTGATATCCAATATCTGTTTTCTTTCCTTAATCAAAATGATACAGTTCAGTGATATGAAATTGGTTGTGTCTATTGCCTGCTTTTCTCATTGTTAGGTATCATTGGTCACCTTTGCAACGTTTGTCCTTTCGGATCCAAACAACGTTCTTGACTCGGAAACTGCATTTGTCTCATTGTCTCTCTTCAATATACTACGTTTCCCCCTCGCTATGTTACCTATGCTGATATCAAGTATGGTTCAGGTAAGCTGAGATACCTAGTCCAAATATTAGCATTGTTTCAGCTTGTGCATGCTGGTAGCTTGAGTCGTCCATTATAAAGTTGTTCCTTTATGTTGTATTGGTCTTGCATGCTATGTTGCTATTTATTCTGGCAGATGGGTACCAGTGTTGTGAAGGAACACTGCTTTCATCTACAGGACTTGGCAGGCATTGTGAAGATGAAGGCAGTATGTTTGCAGTGCACTGTTGGTTCCCACCTACCAGCTTCTCACTCAGTAATTGGGAGGACTTAACAGTCCTCACCACTGTGATTGCTTTAAAATTTTATAATTACGTGTTTGTTCACAGGATAAAGAAATCTTATTACTTTGTAAGGTTAATTGAAGTGTAATGCGGGAAATTTTAATTTTTGTTTCATTCTTCTGTGATTAATTTATGGAACTTCTGATTGTCATTTATTTTCACCTGTGACACTCCATCAGGTTCACTGTATTTGCCAAATGTCAAAACCAAGTTTATTTGGTACCAGATGTATAACATAATGCTATTTTCATATTACATGTCACAACATCACCACAGTCATTGAATTATTAGTAATTAGGGAAGAGAAGCAGCTAAGAATATTGATTTTTCATAACAGTATCTCTGTGATTAGGCTTGTTTTAAGTATATAAGTAATGCAACATACTGGATGTGAAGTACATTTGTAGCCGTTCTAACCAATATCTTGTTCACAGTTAATGTAAGCTCAATGTCATGCATTGTGAATTAATGTTCTTTTCATACTTTGTAGTTCATATGAGCTGTATGTTACACATAAAGTATGAAGTTGAGTGAGTTATTCTCTGTTGTGTAAGTATATTTTTTGTGAGAGGTTACACTGCTGGTAGGGCTCTACACAATTTGTGTGGTCTCTCTCTCTCTCGCCCCTAACAGTGTGGTTCAGGTTTGACCTTGATAGTGCATTTTTGTCATTTTGTGCCATAAATATGGATGCTGCATGTTTCATTTGCATGAAAGAAGAGCAGCAAGTGGTGATGTGTCTTTTTATGGGCTGATGATTAACCAGCTGCTGAAATGCATGGAAGGATGTTAGTGCACTGTTGGAATAGTGTTGTGTCACAGTGGAATGTCTACAAATGGATTGAGAGGCTCAAAAATGGTCACACAAGCATTAAGCTTGAGGAAGGGGCTGGACCAGCAACTGCATGCATGGCTCATCTCTCAGCCCAAATGGTTTTAGTCTGAGGGCACACAGAAGAAGGTGCATTGGTGGACCAACTGCATCAAAAAGCAAGGGACTGTGCCTAAAAATGATGTAAGATCTCTACACTTGCTGTAATAAACATTAAACATACATTGCAGATAATTATTGACTCACCCTCATACTTAAGGTCATATAGTTAGATGGATACCAGTTTAAAATTAGAATGCTCTTAAAGTCCTAGTACCCATAACTGGCAAAACTTTGAGCTATATATGTAATGTGTAGTTTATGATGAGCCTGTCAGAAGTTCCCTGTACAGTGGTACATTATTTAATAGTTCATGGGAGTGAATTGTCCTTTTGTAATGGCATCAGTATTGAGTGCTTAGTAGGTAGTATGATGGTTGTGTTCACATATACAGTGTTGAGGTATGGGCTGAGAGTGTGCAGTCAATTTAATATAGTGTTGGGCTGTTGTCTCAGACTGTGCAGTAGAGTTTACACAGTGTTGAGCTGTGGTCACACTAGTGTGAGTTAACATGGTGCTGTGTGGTGGTGTGTACTAATTGTACATGGTGTTGGACTGTGGGCTCAGAGTATGGGAGTTACATGGTGGTGAGCTGTCAGCTCAGTAGTGCGTGTTAATGTATTGCTGAGTTATGGACTCAAGTGGTACATGGTGTTGGACTTGAAATATACAAGTGAGTCGTATGATGCTGAGTGGTGGACGTCAGTGTGGGTTACATAGTGAAGAGTTTTCAGTTCAGAGTTAGAAAGTAAGTTACATGGAGTTGAGCTATGGGACCAGAGTATGCAGGTGAGTTGTGTGGTGCTGAGGTGTTGACTTAACATTATGAGTTACATGGTTTGAGCTTTGGGCTCAGATGCAGGTGAGTTCCATGGTGTTGAGGTATGGGCTGAGAGTATGAAAGTGAGTTTCCTTTATGTGGATGTGAGGCCAGTGATAAGGTCCCTGTGTTGTGCAGATACTGTGTGTGGGGGCACATTCTCTTGCCTGAAACTTCATGACTCTCATTAACCAACCATATTGGCTATGCATCACATTATTGTGTATGCATTGCACATTTCTCTGGCTGAGTGTTGCAGTTTTAGTGATGTTAACTCAGGAATGTAAATATTGCAGCAGGACATACTGGAAGATTTTGAATACCACATTTCCATATAATAACCTGTTAGTACCAAGTTGGAAATTTGAAAACCCCAGTCCTGGGGAATAGTGGTTAATGTGAGGCAGGGACATGAGCCAGAGATTTCGTACAGTGGTGTACAAGCAACTGCCACAGTTGTATGTGTCCCATTCAAGCACCTGAGTACATATGCAATATTGTGTGTAGATGATCATACCAGAAATGTGAATTACTCAAGCATGTTCTGCAGCCTCACCAAACAAGTTGGGAGGTAGATTAGTACAGCGTAGAGTCCATGTGTTCTTGAACAGTGATTTGAATTCCATGCATGTGTTGCTGTACAGTGTGAACATTCTAACATGGATGAAAAGGAAGATATTCATGTCTTGATCATATTTTGTTGGTGGATAAGTCATGGACTTGTTTATTTGATCTGCAACTGAAGTGTGAAGTGTGCCAAATGACTGTTTCATATCTTCGTTAAAGAAGGTAGATGATGGAGTGAGTGTACTCCGAAGTTAATTAACATCATGTTCTTCACCCATCAGAGGATTAGTGGTTTTCTTCCAGGTCAGTTCACCACACCATAGTCATTTCAAAGAATTCATGGGCCTGGAATTGATAGATGCTTGCTCACTCTTTTTCTCTTGCCATGTGATAAGTATATTTGCTAGGGTGCAGGAGCTTTTTCAGGAGTGCAGGTTTGAATGCATGGGTGCTTTTCAATGAGGCCATCTCGGCATCATTGTGCTGTTGAGCACTAACCACATTGAGAAGGGGGCAGATGAAAATGTATTGTGACTTCTATTTCTGTTAATGTGCTGTGTCCGTAGTGTGTACAGTTTGCATAAAGGGAACTTTGAAGCACTTACACACAGCTGAGTTATTTTATAAAACTAAGTGCAATGTTTGTTTGAGTGTAATACTGGAAAGAGGTTGATTTTGTGTTAATTTTTATATAAAAGTCAGACTGAAGGGCCTGGTTGAGCATATTATATGTAATGTTATGTTATACATGCACGCTTTTTTTTTTTTTTCAGGATGTGTAAATAGAAAAATTGTGTTGTAAATGTGGCTGTGTACAGTGCTTTGGCTTCTGTTTATTCCCTGCATTTAATGGGAATTTTGTAAGATGCAGACTAAATTTGGGTCAGGCACAGGGATACGGTTATAATATTATGAACTTGAAATCAGTCTAGAGAAGATTATTGGATTTTTTTTTAGGCACCTGTTTTTTGTGTGTAGTTTGTTGGTGGTGGTCTGGCTCAGTTTTTAAGAATAAAATTCATTCAGAGTTTATTAAATGGGTACATTTTTCTGTGCATTATTCAGCAGGTTGAGAATAAACAAACATTTTGGTACCTTTAAATTAATCAAGAAGCATCCATTTTTGCTTCTGGGTGACACAGAGTCTTGTGTTACTGAATGATGAAAATTTGTTTCATTGTAATGCTGCCTGATCATGTACATTGTCACAACAGACTATCCAGGATTTGTGTATGGTAAGGTTATGAATTTGAACTTGCTTTTAGGAAGTGGGATGTCGATGTAAAGTGCTTCGTATATGGTCACTTTCAAAAGCAAGGCTGAATGAATTTTTTGACAATGTCACATGTATGAGAATGTACATACAGTGTAATTTTTGTAGGCACGAGTTTCCATCAAACGTCTGAACAAGTTCATGAGCTCTGAAGAACTGGATCCTAACAATGTGCAGCATGACGTGTCTGATAGTGAGTAGCACTTCTGTACCACTTTCATGTACCCTCCCACCATGCTTTGTTGTGCCACTGGGGAGTACATTTGGCTGCTCCACAATGCCTTGTTTGATATGGGCTATAATTCAACTTGTCCTGTGCCACATTGTGCCATGGTACCCATCCCATGCCTAGCACATAGTGTGGGTTTGGAGTCATTCATACATACTCTAAGTGGAGTAAGTGGAGTTCTATTCAATGTCATTTGTTGTTGAATCTTAAAGGTAAATGAACTTGCACAGTGTGTAAGTGCAGAATATACAGTCATTATTATGAAATGAATGTTAATGCACATGGCTTGACATGTGATGGTGAAGAAGTTTGGTGTTCTGGGTTGTGATGCTGCACAGTCTGGTGGATCTGTGCTGTTTAGGAAGAATCTGCTGCTGTAATCTGCATGGTACCCTTACGTATCTCCGAACAGTTTGAACAGATGTTCCAAACTGCACACACCACATCCCAGATGAAGATAATCCCAGCCCTTTCCTCCATTGCTCTGCTGTCTTATCAGTGCAGATGGAAACATTTTAAAGTACATGAAGATTCCGTTGTCTAGGGCCATGATATGGAGTAGGTTGCTATGTAGTGACCAGTGTTGTGGACAAGTCTAAAGTAGTCACTCGTGTTGGGGGCTGGTTTCTCCTCTGAAATGTTGGTACCTGAATACCAATTTACACACTGTATTATCGCAGAAGATTGGAGTTTTCATTGGCAGTGCTGTGAGAACCTAAATATCACACAAAGGAGACAACATATCTTCTCCCCGGGCTCATTACTTTTTTCATTTTGTCAGCAAGATTTTCTGCTTTGTACATTCATGTAACACTTAAAGCTAAAGTTTGTATGAACTGTTTTGAAAAATTTATATTCATGTGCAGGTCTTGCTAGAACTGAAGAGTGAAATTTGTAATTAAGAAAGTGGTAACATTGTATTATTTCAGAGAATCCTCTGGTAATTGAGAATGGTACATTTTCATGGGGCACTGATGAGCTGCCAGTTTTACGTAACATCGATCTCAACTTTCAGCAGGGCTCCCTTGTGGCTGTTGTTGGAACTGTTGGTTCAGGGAAAAGCTCTCTTGTGTCTGCCTTTTTGGGAGAAATGGACAGAATTACTGGCAGAGTCAACACCAAGGTTTGATATGAAAATAGTATATGAGATCTGTTATAAATTTTTGAAGTTTGACTTTTTTTTGAACTGAAGGATGACAAATCAAATTCATTTGGACCAGCCTGAAAATAAGATATTTTAACATTTGTCATACAGTGGTGTGATATAATTCATTTTATAAAACCAACAACTTGCACATACAAATACGTATACCTAAATATTAATCCACTCCTACATGTTTCAGCGGTTGACTGCCAGCTTTGGGGAGCCACACCATCCTTTAAAGTGTAATGAATTATGTTACAGTTTGTGGTGTTAAAATACTTAGTATCCTAATAAATCGCCCTCTTGTTAAAATATATAGATATAAACTATAGAAAGATGTGGTACACATAGTATTAATACAACACATGTTTAATGTTGCAGCCATGTTAAAGTACAGTGAGATGTGGTTTATGTAGTGGTAACACAAGGTGTGTCCCCCCCCCCACCAATTCTGATCTATTAGCATTTTTTTCAATAACAAGAATGTTGCAGTATGCTGTTTTCCAAGACCTGTTTTTATGATGCTGTTATGTATCACTGTGACATGTGTACTGTAAATTCTGACTATGTGATAAAGTTTTGCATTCTGCTTAGTGGCATACAAACATCTTGTGTTGTATGATCCAGTATTGATCTTGTCCTTCTCTTGTGCTGTGTATTGGTGTATGATGGCAGGACTAACTACATACATTGTACACCAGCACACAGCACAACATAGGGACTAGATCCATGCTGGATCATACAACATAGATGTTCGTATGATATTAAGCAGAATGCACCATTTCATCACACGGGTTTGACCGTTACTTCATAGAACCGTAATTGTTGTATGAAGTTGCTTGGTTATTGTTTGCATAAACTTACCTCTTAGTATGTTATGTTTGTCTTCTTTTCTCAGGGTTCAGTTGCTTATGTTTCACAGCAGGCCTGGATACAGAATGCAACACTGCAGGATAACATTCTGTTTGGTAAATCCATAAATCATGCCTCATATCAGCGAGTTATTGAGGCTTGTGCTTTAAAACCAGATCTTGCGATGCTTCCAGCTGGTGATCAGACAGAGATTGGAGAAAAGGTAGTGATTATTGCACAATAGAACATCTTCTCTCTTGCACAAAAACAAAATACAAAACAAATCTGTTACATGAATACAGTACCATAGAATTACACATAGTGAGACATGAAGATGTGGATTTATTCTTTGAAATAATATTTTGTACAGTGCACCATCACATTGTGGCTATTTAGGTTATGAAATTTCACCCATATCTTAAACTTTCATTGCTTCATAAAAATTCATGGTGCAGACCATAAAGTAACCCTCAGAGAAGTTTGGAATATTAATTAATTTTTTAGTAAAAATGGAAAACATATTTAGCCAAAAAACATTTCATTTAATGGATTGTATGTTAAGAATGTTGGATTGTACGTGTATCTGCATGTGTGTTATTGTTGTGGCATGATATCTAGATGACCCTAGACTAGTGTATATGAATGTATTAACCCTTTAACGCTGGAATTAAATCCCTCCGCATATTGGCAGCCTGCCTAGATTTTTTACAGGGGATTTTAATTTTTAATGCTTACTCTTAGAAAAAAAAAGTATAGACTTTTTCTTCAAATTTAATGAAATAAAATTTTGTACTCTGCTTATGAATTGGTTAATCTAGGAAAAGATGTTTGCCTATTTTTGTAATAAATTTAGGCCTGCGTATTGCATGCGTTACATAAATTGTGGTGTAAATAATTCATTACTCTCATAATTCTGGTTGCTGCAGAAGGTCTGTGGCACCTTGGATCACTGTTTTATCACGAGACACAGTATTCACAATTGGGGTGATTTACAAATTTACTTTGGTGTGATATTCTGCAAAACAAGGCACCACACACAGGCCCACATCACATCTGGTGCATTTATACACTGTGTCCTTTCTCCGGCCGCGAGAAGAAAATGGGCTGCAGCTCTGTTGGGTGGATGATTTTGCTGGCCAGTGTTTGTTATGGCGACTTTCGAGGTGGAAAACATTTTTTGTGCCCACACTTGGTCTTCCAACCAATCTGGGGGTGAGGCAATCTTGGCTCTTTACAGCTTCCTATATCAAATATCTCACCAGAAGGAGCCTGAAATCTTGGAGGGTATATTTAGCCCCACATGAAGATAACAGTATCAATCTGTTGAGTACTGTTTGATCCAGGAGGTGGAAAAATAATTTTATGCTCCACTTGAAGGTACGTCGACTCATCGAATAGCTGTTAGCCATACAATCAGAATTGTCAGTGTAACCCATATGCCAGTTGTACTGTTCCACGAAGTGAGGTTTCACTGGGAGTTTGCTATCATCACAGAAATTTCCTTCTGCTGGTGGTGGGTCCATGTTAGTCAGCATGTAAACTTCTTGTCTGCCTTCCAAACTAATGCAATCAAACCTCTCCTAGTCCTCACCCTTATTTCACCCCTTTTCAATTTCAGTTGTTTTGGTCCAAAAGTCACGGTGCATGTCTTTTCTGTTGGGCCATACTGTTCTGCATGAATTTATTTTACATCTGTCCAAGTCATCCTAAAGTCTTGGGGATGAAAAGAAATTGTCCATAAATATTTTGTGTCCTAAGCCTTCAACTCTGCAAGTCAAATGTCTAACAGTTGCCTTTGTTGCAGTCATGTCGTCAGTGGTGGAGTGTGAGTCTCTACCCAAGTACACTCGCATGTCATATGTATACCGTGATTCATCACAGAGTTTGTAAATGTTGATGCTGAAATGTTTTCTTTGAAATGTACTGCCTGAAGATAACCCTGCCCTTGAATTTTACAGTTACCTTGTCCACTGCCAAATTCTCCAAGGGGTTATAGAATTTAGCATAAGCCTTGTTCAGTTTGTCAAAGACAGTCCATAATTTCCATAGTCGGTTATATTCTTCAACTTCTTCAGGTCTCTGTGAATTGTCTGCAAAATGCAGAAAACGCAGTGTATGTAAAAATCTGTCTCATATCATGGTCTTGCTGTAAAACAGATTGTGTAGCTGTCTGAGTCTCGACCAGTAGTCGTGTATTGTGTATTTTTCAGTGCGTGTCCCATCTGCAGAGCTAAGGCAACGAAAGTCATAATGTCAGGCAGACGGCAGCTAGGTCCGACTTGTCTAAATGTTGGTAGTATATGTTGGTCTTTTCCATCAGCAGATGAAAAATTTCCATGAAAAACAACAACAACAACACAGACAATGGTGAGCTGTGTTTGTTGATGTATGGATCCCCACTTTTTTTTACACCTTTTGCTGGACTGACAAAAGGATAAATATTTGTGTTCCTTGAGGCGGTCCCCAGGTTGGTAATCTGCCACTTTTTGCAGCCTGTGTTACGACTTCCAGTGAGGCTGCTGCAGCTGCAGCTGTTTTTCTTCTCCTCCTCCTCCTCCTCCACCTCCTCCTCCTTTTTCTCCTCCTCCTCTTCCTTCTCCTCCTCCTCCTTTTTCTCCTCCTCCTTTCCTCCTCCTCCTTTCCTCCTCCTCCTCCTTCTCCTCCTCATCCATCTCCACCTGCTTCTCCTTCTCGTTCTTCTGTCTTCCCCTTCTTCTTCACCTTCTTCTCCTCCTCCCTCCTCTTCCTCCTCCCCTTCTTCCTCCTCATCCTCCTCAAAATAGTCCTCAACATCGCTAGCCTCGGCACCTGATTCTGAGTCCGTGTCTGCAACCATAATTTCGCTGATGGGTTCCTCCTCAAGTTTTATTTTCTTTCTGGCCTCAAGACCTACATTTGGCTGCCTTGTTTAGACTACCCTGTATGACTGGGCACAGCTGCAGAAACGTAGTAGCAGTGAGATATGAATGTCTTCTACTGTGACAGCAAAACAGAACTAAAGCTACAATGTGACTACTGTATAAAATTCTAGCTATTCGAGGGTGCCCAAGACTTTTTAATAGATTGGCGGCTCTATGTTACTACCCCACAACCCCTACAGATTACCCCAGCACTACAAGGGGCATGTCTGTGGGCCTTCCTGTAGCTGTAAATATTGATTTTTGTGTATATCTCCAATTTTTGAGCATTAGTTTTGTCTGAATTATATGGGTACGGTACACCACTGACAACCTTTCTGGTCAACAAAATGTGTTCGTTTCACAGGCCAATGTTGATATTTCAAACCACACTGAACTCCAGTGCAAGCAATAAACAAAGCTAGCAGTGTCTGAAACTTATTAGTTGGCTGGGACAAAATGCACAGTTACTCTGTCATCATATAAATCAGGGTTTGTGGAGGGGTTTAGAAGGTGGAGGAGGTACATTCTGCCTCCACAAAGAAACCCTGACCTTTAAGGGTCCTGCAGCTTAGCGAGCCACTGCAGTTAGCAGATAGGAGTGAACAAAATTCCTCCAAACTTCGACACACTGTTCGCAACGTCTTTATAAGTCATTCAGCAGTTTAAAGGGCTCACTCTGCAATGTCTTTAGAAGTTGTTTGGCAGCAAAGGGTTAATGATGATGGAGGATTGCTGTCATTGACATTTGTACCCCCATCTCAGTGGACTGTATGGACTTATATCCACATTCAGTGTGCCTGGAAAGGCCCTAAAGTTGATGTTTATTTTGTGTACCTGCTGTCATTTATGATGGGTAGAATAATGGATTTTTATAGCAACTGTGGACCAGAAATAGTTCTGTAGGAGTGTGTCTCTACTTACGCCATGGGAACCAGTGGAAACAACTGACTTTGTTTGCAATACAGACGCATTTGCAGGGACACATCCCTGATGTAGCATGGGGGTGTGCTGTATTTTTATCAATATCATGTTCAGCAATGTTAACCCTGTGGTGGCACTCTGAAAGGGCAGACTTTTAAATTTGCTGCCATTACTTTGCATGCTTTTGGCAACATATATGTGTGACTTAGGCATTCTAGTCGCACACTGCATATTGACTGCAGTTGACATTTGGATTCAAAGGCTTAAATGTGTGTGACAGAACAAAATCACCAGTTTTACTTAAATTCATTAGCTGTGATTATTGTTATTATTAATATCATCATCACCACCACCATCTCCTTTATGCAGGGTATTTATACTTATATTCCTGAGACAAACTATGTCCCAACAGAATACAGTGTTGCAGCTATTCTGTTGTTACTATTCATGGTGCTTATATCTTCAGTTTCAGTGTTGAATCTATTGTATTTTTACATTAGTCCTTTCTGAAGTATGTGTGCAGTGCCCAATATGGCTGTTTTCTGAAGTTCCTTAACTTCATGTTTTCCTGGTATGTTGCTCACATATTTTCTAAATGACTGAAATAGTACCAGTCACCCCTATTAATTACTGGTATCACCTTTAATTTTACATTCCACATGCGCTGTATTTCTATTATAAGGTCTTTATATTTTAGAATCTTCTCGGCTTCATCACATTTCTGTCTCCTGAAATGGCAACCTCTATTAACATACATGTTCCCTTTCCATTATCACGGATTATAATGTCTGGTTTGTTGTTGGAGATAATTCTGTCAGTTTGTATTTGTTGGTTCCACAATATGGTTACCTTGCCTCCTTCATTTGTTTCTACTGATTTTGGCGCATGTTCATACCAGTGTTTTTTGTCCAGTTGTACCACTGTTTCCTTGCATATTTGGAAGTGTAGTTGTGCACACACACGCTCTATCATGTCTTTTTATGTACTGTTCTTTTGCCAGTATTGGGCATGCTGATATTATGTGGTCTATTGTTTCGTCAAATTGTTGGCAAAGTCTGCACTTGCTGTCTGTCTCTGTGTTCAATATTTTGTGCGCATATTATTATTATTATTATTATTATTATTGGCATGATGCTAATGCATTTACTGTAATGGCCTGAGATTGATGTCTGGTTTATTGCACAGTTTAGGAATTTTAAATCAAAATATTAGAAAATTTTACAGTAAAACTTGTTACTGGGCAGTGGAAATTTCTTTTTCTGAAGTCTGTTGCTAGCTCTGGAAGGTGACGAAAATTCCTACATTGCCATATGGACAGGTTTGTTGGACTGTGCATATGGAAATTAGAATCAGTGCTGTGAATGGGAGAAACTTGCACTCCTTACTACTGCAGGTGCTTCATATCAGATAATTACCTACATACCTTTTAACTGCTGTGGTTCCTGGGTGATGGGTACATGGTGATTCATTGTATAAAATTTGTCATTTTGGATTCATTGCAGGGTATTAATCTGAGTGGAGGTCAGAAACAACGTGTTTCCCTTGCCCGAGCAGTCTACAACAATGCAGATATTTATTTTCTAGATGACCCTCTTAGCGCAGTGGATAGCCATGTTGGCAAACATATTTTTGAGAATGTTATTGGACCCAGTGGCATTCTGCGCAAAAAAGTAAGTGTCTGACTGAAATTGTTGTTCTAATTCTTCTGTGTTACTGATGTGGGTATGTGCCTGTAGATGTAGTATGGACAGGCTTAGGCTTTGTCATGTTACAAATGCATGTGCATGGTGGAGTCAGATAGTTTCAGGACTTACCGTGAGATAGTTTCAGGACTTATCGTGAGATGACACTGCTGCTGCAACCATGAACTCCTACTGCCATGTGTAAATAGAGTCCGCTGAGTAATTTACTGCTTGTACCGGGGTGCTGATAAGTCCTTAGCCCAACCAGGAAGGAAACAAGCTCAGAAGCATGTCAGGGACATGCGCGATTTCGACAACATCAAGATGCGAGCTGTCATCAAGTTTTTTTTTCCTGCAAGGCAAGGCACCAAAGGAAATTCATGCAATTCTGACAGAAACAATAGCTTGTTTCCTTCCTGGTCGGGCTAAGGACTGTTCAGCACCCCTGTAGTTAGGCAATAACATGTATGATTGTTGAGTAATGTCTTGCTAGTTATGAGCATGCCTTGTTACATTTGCAGTTTTGACTGACATGTGCAGCCTGTTAGAACAAAATTAAGCAAACCACCCCTTATATATTTATTTATTTATTTAGTAGAAGCTGATCATAGTATGTGAACTGTATCAGGATATGTGTATAGTAAGGTGTTCATGTAATGAAAGATCAGTAGTTTCTTGTACTTACTTACTTACTTACTTACTCCATGGTGCAGAGTCCTTCTTGAGAAGCTAACTGGTTTGCAGCTAGTCAAGAAATTCCCTGCATTTTACGGAACCCGAAGGTTCATTACCGCACTCACAAGAGTCCGCCACCTATCTCTATCCTGGGCCAGCCCAATCCAGTCCATATACTCACATCCTACCTCCTGGAGATCCATCCTAATATTATCCACCCATCTGCACCTAGGCCTCCCCCGTGGTCTCTTTCCCTCCGGCTTCCGCACCAAGACCCTATACACCCCCCTCTCCTCACCCGTACGCGCCACATGCCCAGCCCTTCTCATTCTTCTCGATTTTGTCACCCGCACAATATTGGGTGAGGAGTATAAATCATTTAGCTCCTCATTATGCAATCTCCTCCATTCCCCCGTTACCTTGTCCCTCCTGTGTCCAAATATTCTCCTCAACACCATGTTCTCAAACACCCTCAGCTTCCTTTCCTCCCGCAATGTCAGCGACCAAGCTTCACACCCATATAAAACAACAAGCAAAATTATAGTTCTATATATTTTGATCTCTATCTTTTGGATAGCAACCTGGAAGACAAAAGGTTCTGCACCGAATGATAGCAAGCATTTCCTGACCTCAATCTGCTATTAATTTCTTCCGCAATAGAATTTTGATTTGTTAAAGTTGTTCCCAAATATTTAAACCCTTCCACCCTCTCGAAGGTACTATTATCAGTCCTCACACTCTGAATTCGTCCTGCATTCT
>Ga0123354_10007329_pt1 | contig 16583 bp, 11 predicted proteins | sample TergutLab28metaG_2_FD_97872 | JGI IMG/M metagenome (GOLD analysis project Ga0123354, IMG submission 97872) | Labiotermes labralis P4 segment gut microbial communities from Petit-Saut dam, French Guiana - Lab288 P4 | ecosystem: Host-associated > Arthropoda: Insects > Digestive system > Gut ...
GAGGGGGGGGAGGGGTATACCCTTCTCTTTTCTTTCCCCGGGGAGGGGGGGGGGGGGGGGGGGCCCCCGCGTTTTTCCCCCCGGGGGGGGGGGGGGGGGGAAGAACCTAGGTACCCATTTCTTAAGAACCAATGCTAATACAAGAGGGTATTTCTATTCACAGACTTTTATGGGCACTAAGTGAGGGTGGCACTATACTGGCATTTGTATATATGTAATGAGCAGTCAGCTAACTTAAAAAGCATGATCCATCAGCTTGGAAGATAAGTAAAGGGATAATAACCATCCATTATAAAATACTTCCATGTTTCAAAGCCCTGAGATGACACATCACTTTGAATGGCACAAGAATAGCTACTTTAGATATCCAATATATTCATTATTATGATAGCCAACTCAAGAAGAATAATGATGGTTAAGCAGAATTTTGCAATGACAGGTAATGGTATGTGGATGTTTTGACTGACTAATTGGTGGAAGAATAAAATCATTCACTGTACATAAGTTGTGGGAGTGTGTGGAGGGCAGGTGTTGAGTCTTCAACTTTACTCCAGTTAGCATATCCACTATAGCAGCTATTTCAACAGAATACAAAAATATGTGCTTTTCCATGCCACAGTTCAGTGTTCCCTGTTTTCAGGATTACACAACAATGCTCTGTTATCTTCATAGGTTACTCGGCATTAAAAATAAGTGACAAGATGAGTATGAAATAAGAGGGATGAGGAAGTCGTGGCTTATTTGAGGTACTATCTAAAATTTGCATGGACAGACTACATAGAACCAATCACAGATCAATATTATTGCAAATGCACTTTTATTTTCTGCACACCAGTGTCAGTACAGATTCAGTACTAAACTTTAGGTCTTTAAGTCACTGCCATCAAAATTTTGTCATATCTACAGAATGGCTGGTGTACATGATAAAGTATTTTACTCAATGAATTCCAAATTCTCTTAGTTTTATTTGAACTTTGTGGTTTACAGACAAATTATTTCTATAAAGTTAGTTTACAGCACTACTCACGGATGTTGTCGTATTTGTGGCAATGATAATCTTTTCTCTGGTTCCTTCTGCAGCATTCCTTCCAGCAAAGCCCGCAAAGGATTCTCAATTTCACTTGGAATACTGAACTCTCCTCTCCCAATATTTTCAAATAATTTATAAACATTCTCACCCTCGAAAGGATAGAGACCAGTTGTTATATTATACCTAAGAAATAAAACATAACGTGAAATTAGTACATTCCAGAACAAAGGCTCTGTTTTCCATTAAATCTTCAAACATAATACAGTCCATTACACAAGACATAAAGTATGAGAATTTTCCCACATTGTGGTACATGGGCAGTTCAGACCTATAATGTGGTCAACATTTATCAAGTACTCAAGACTTAAATGCTAAATATCCCTTTAAGGTAATTTTTAGGCATATTCACAAAATTGTGAATAGTGACTTAGTGTCATCTGCCTATCTGTCCATCTGCATAGAACAGTTTGGCTCCCAATAAAATTTGATATCTGAGTATTTTTAAAAAATCTGTCAAGAAGATTCAAGTTTCATTAAAATCTAACAACAACAACGGGTACTTTCCATGGAGACCTATGTACATTTATGATAATATCTCACTCAATGCTTCTTAGAATGAGAAATGTTTCAGACAAAAGTTGTAGAAAAAAATAAAAACACAAATTTTATGTTCAATAAATTTTTCTGAAAAGTGTGCCATTTATGAAATAATACAGAAAACATGGTACAGCCAGACAAGGCAGATATGTCGATACAATACAGCACATGCGCTTGGCATGCTGGATAACTAAGGCTGCAGACACACAATCAGGACATGTAATACTTACTGCTTTTCCGCGGCAACAATGGTCACAAGAAAGCAACTCAATGTTATGTTTAAATGTACATTTCCTGTCTTCTTAATATATGTGACATGCACGGAAAGTTATTTAAAAACAGTAAATATTTTAAAACATAGTTATAAGATGATGCGCCATTTTCAATTACTTGAGTACTATGCCCCCCACCCCTCTCACTCTTGCTGTCACTTAATAAACTGTTTCAAGGTACAGTCTTTCAGGTTGTGACAATGAGTATTCTGTATACTGGCATTTCAAAGAAATATGCCGCCTCCATCTTATTTTAAACACTGAAAGACTGCACAATGTCACAATCACGGTGACCATAATATGACGACACAGAACCACACAAACCTCAGAATTTCTGGAGTATTTGTCAGCACCCTTTGTTTTGTTTCACTGTTTATCCCAAAGAATTCATTCAAATACACACTAGTGATAATGAATCAAATAACATTCTTTAATAATTTATGACGAACAGATGATGTGTGTAATTTAGTATGGGTTAAGAAGTCAGTTATGCTACAGTTTCAAGTAAAAGTGACTATTTTCAGAGAAAAACATGGATCATAGCATTTTAATTATGATACATGGATTACTGAATGGTACTGGAGGAACATCAAGCAGTAAAAGACAAAACTCAGAAATCATAATGCCCTGAAATTGATAATGAAGTTTTTCCTACATACAGCAAACATGGTGCAACTGTTACTCCACATCAATGGAGATAATAATAAGAACACAATAAATTGCTGGCTTCCAATCACCAATTTTTTCTCTTTGTTTCACAGCACTTTGCTGCTGCATAAGCCTGAGTTCTGACAGGCCCTACTTTGAATAAAGAATTTATGTTTAAAGTGTAACTTACTTTATTGACAAATCACAGTAACATGACTGTTTTTCAAGAAAAGTCACATTCTTATAGTGTTCTTGTTTGTTGTTCATATTTAGATGTGGAACCAACTACTAAAGATATCCAGAACTGTGGGAGGGACTGAATGAAAAAATGGGGACAAAAAGTTGGCTGCTGGAAGGCTGTTCCACCATTCTGGAGGGCATGCGGTAAATAAAATATAAGGATAAGCACAATTTAAATGTGAACATTTCAAATGAAATAAGATTCAGAGGTCCTGGGAAAACCTGCTAAGTTCTTCATAATTTACCATTGTGGATATATAGTAAAAACTAGGACTTCGACCACCCTACTTTCCTACTTCATAACATTCGAGCTCTTAATATCCATTAGTATTATTACTGTTTTATTTTATTCTGTACAGAAGTTTTTACTTATGCGCCAAGTTTAAGTCATTGCCATGCTTGTCATTCCTGTCTTAGAAACAACATTTAACGCATAATGTTTCATACAAGATTTCACGTTCCTATTGCCACTGCCTTTTTAATTAATTACACAAGACTAAACACTAAAATAATTTCTGCACCTTGTTACTTTACATTGTATGAAAACACTACCTCAAGAAAAGTTGCATACTTTTCCAAGACCTATTATCACACATCACTTTAGGACCCAAAAGTGGTGCTCCCACCTCACAAGTATCGGTGTCTGCCATTGCAGAAAATTAAGAACTGCAGCATTTGTGTATCCACCATTTGTATGCAATTTATATGAAGTTTCATTAAAATCCATTAAATGGTCAGGAGTTGAAATGCAAAACACAGACAGAATGGTCATTTCATAAGACAATTTTTTTCTTTTGAAGAAATTTTCTATCTAAGTTCAGGAGAATAAACATTAAACATAGAGAATAAATACAGTATTTTCTTGCTGATATCTGTGTGTGCTATACAGCATTTAGTATCTGTTATACTACAGATTCTGTTACCTAGCTTTAGTGACATTTTTTGTAGAGGCTGGTACCCAAGCTGCTTATAACAGACACCATGAGAATCCAGTCTCATAAAAAATATATTAACAAACTAGAAAACCAGAGACTGTACCATTTGCATTACAAGTGTTTGCTTATGTTTTTCCTGCACATTGCCCCAACACAAACGGAATAAAAAAACAATGGATTAGAATCAAAATAATGTATTTGTTTAATTGCAACTTAAAGATCTTGTTCAAATAGAAGCAGAAATACCAGTAATAAATTACAAATTACTGCTAGCACAGTAAGTATCACACAAGTGAGAACTATGACTGAGCATCAATTAGGTCTTACAGAGTAACACCACTACTCCAGATATCAACTTTGAATCCAGAAAATTTGTCGTGACCATTTGCAATTTCAGGAGGCTGGAATGCAGGTGAACCTTGTCCTGTATAACATGTGTCATCCTCAGCAAACATATTGAGTGCCTGTCAAAGAACGTAAATGATCAGAAATTTAGATGTCACAGGCTTTATTAACAGAACTTGGTAATATGTCCTTGCTGTGTAGCTATAACACATTATAATGGTTAGTGAAATATTAATCTAAAATGCAATGAGATCTGACTTTCTTGGGTGTGATTCTGTTTTATAATTCCCACTTTAACCCATGAAAAGGCAGAGATAAAACCCCTTACATTCCGCTCTTCAGTGCTTGAGGTGGTCAGCTTTGACTATAGTTAGTAAATATAAGACGAAGAATCATATACATTTTTGACAATGATTTCATTTAAGTTCTGTCATTTGTACTTATTAGGGCTTCTTCCATTGCCACAACACCACACAACGTTTCAGAAACTACCTGTTAATTATTGTCTGGTCATTATTTTTTTATTTATTAGGTTTGAATATGTGGGTCTTATTAGTTTACTGAATATTTTTGTGTCTTACTTCCCTGTTTAGTTGTTAATGTACTATAACTTTTAGTGTTATGTCACCTGAAGAAGATAACAGGCAGTTTCCAAAACACTATGGTGCTGTGTGTTGGGACAATGGAAAAAGTCCCAATAAATGTAACTGACAACACTTATAACAGAAAGAATTTGTGGAACCAGTGTGGAGTACAGGGTGGAAGCTGGAGCTGTTTTGAGAGTATCTAAATTGAAAGTCAAGAAGTGAATAACAACAAAAGAATCCAACAAGTCTTCTCCACATGATGAAACCTGCTATCAAAATAATCATAAATGTCTATATAATTATTTCAAATAAATCTCTTAGAATTGTCCATAACAATGTTTTGTTATGGACATGCAAACATATATTGGTTGGGGAAGGTAGACTAAATATAGGCCTGCAGTTGTCTGTCTGCCTGTGCACCACACTCTGTATCTCAGAAACCAATAATGACAGTGGAATGTTTAAGAGCAAAATTTGTTTGTTGTGTGAACACTCAAACAAGTTGTCATCGTAAGATTATTCATCCCTACATTATTCTCGCAAAAGTGTTCATTTTGTTGTTACATGCGTGCATTTGAGATCAAGTCAATTCCTGTCTGCATTATTTACTCTATAAGAATATAATGATTTATTTGACAACAATCAGCACTGTTGTAGGACACAACACTACAATTCATCTATGTGTTAATTTAATGCAGGCTCTGTTATTTAGTATAAGGCACATCACTACAGTCAAGATAAATGGAACTGTATTGCTTAATGCCATCATGTAAGCTTCCAGATTAATTTCCTTGTGTAGAGATGATGACAACAGATGATGTATGATATGAAAGAATGTGCTGGAAGGACAGAAATGGAATAAAGACATAAGTTGTAATTTCTGCTAAGGAAACTAATGAAGGTATGACTTTCTAAATGTCACCAACAGCCCATATAAGCTGGTGTTACAGCACATAAACCTCACATATTTTCTAAGTAATCACAGTAATGGAGTGTGTTCTGAGGAATGAAAGAATGACAAGAGTCCAAAATCCTTGAATAATTTATGAAGCATAAAAAATGACTATTTCAAAACTTACCTCTGCAACACCAAGATCTGAAATTTTTAATGCACCATCAAGCGTAAGTAGAAGGTTTCCTGGCTTAATATCTTTGTGAATAATTCCTTTACTATGGAGATATTCCAAGCCATCAACCAGCTGACAGAAATACCTGATGATAAAATACTTGGCATATTAACAATTTAGAATATAATTCCTCATACTGTACTTATTAATATTATTCCAGGATATCACATGCTTTGTCCACTGATGCGACAGATGACCTTACAAAAATTGCTAGAAATTCTGTATAATGCACAGACTTTGTTCATTTTGGGTCCCAAAAAATCGTACAAGAACAGTTGGTAACTCATTCATGCAAGAATGGCATATAATCTGTGCTGCTTCCTAAGGGAACTAGGTCTCAGGATTTTGTGTCTGTGTGCACAACAAAATACCTGGCACTAAAAATATCAATGGGACACCATCACTATCGCTAATGACAGTCCTCTGTGTTTTGACACCATGTTGGATTGCAGGTTGACAGGTTGCAGAGGAATACGCTGCCTCCATCTTCAGGGAGACTGAATTATGTCCAGGTAAATTCTCAAGTCATTTGGGGAAGGACTGCACAATTTGCATGATGTATACAGAAGACAGTATCAGTCACTGCTGCCACAAATATATGGCAAATGTCACACCATTTAAACTGGTGACTGTAATGTAGCACACCATACATATTACTGAGGGAGAGGGAGAGGAAATCAGGATGAAAGTGTGCTTTTCCCATGAGCAAAAAGCATTCTGTTCAGTCACAGAAAAGCATGTCAGACCACTAACCACCATCATGATGTGATGATGATGGAGCTGTGCTGGACTGTCCAATGAGAACTTCCAAAATCTCAGAGTTAAACCCTTGCAGTCTGTTGATTCTGAAAGTGTCTCAACTCATACAACAAAGATATATGCACATATATAGCAAGGAGACCTGTGTGTGCTTGTGAAGAAGAGCATGCCATATGACAAATACTATTTTCATGATTCAACAAAATCTATCCAAGCAGACCAACATATCAGGATTGTGCAAATGAAATTCATTTGGGGATTTTGCTGTGCAAAGTGTAAATGCCATCAGAAATAGTCCTCATGGGCACTAAAGCAGGCACCCCATTTATACACTAGCCAATTGATTTACTCCACAAAGGACTTTCCTTCTGCTGTGGCTGGAACAAATGCAAGACTGTGGCAGTGTAGTCTTGATCTCTTGAGTTTACAGCCATTCAGAATCTTCTTGTGAAAACTAAACACATGCAAGTCACATGGTGACATGTCTGTTCACATTAAATGCATCCTCAACTTTTGCAACATTCTCAGGCATTAAGACGATGCAGATCCGGCCTCATGTGTCTCACTGTCCAATCCATGCCAGCATGAATAGAACATACGATGCTACTCCACCACTGCCATGGACATTTTATGGTCAGAGTAGCAGAAATGTCAGGACTGGCTAGTTTAAGTTGCATATTTTAAACACAGAATACACATCAGGGATGCAATAAATACATATTATATTAAATCCAAGATTGCTATGGCAAAAGCAGCATTCAACAAGAAGACAGCCCTTTTCCCCAGCAAATTGGACTCAAATATAAGGAAGAAACTATTAAAGTGCTAAATCTGGAGCACATCTTGCATGGTGCTGAAACTTGGATACTTCAGAAAGTAGATCAGAAATACCTCACAAGTTTTGAAATGGGGTGCTGGAGATGGATGGAGATTAGTTGGACCAATCATGTGAAAAATGAAAAAGTATTACAAAGAGTCAAAAAGGAGAAGAATATCCTATAAACAATAAAAAGAAGAAAAGCAAACTAGATTTGTCATATCTTGTGTATGAACTGCCTTCTAAAACACATTGTTGAAACGAAAGGATAGAAGTGACAGGAAGAAGAGAAAGAAGATATAAGAAGCTACTGGATGAGCATAAGGAGAAGAGAGAATGCTGGAAACTGAAAGAGAAAGCACTACATTGCAATCTGTAGAGAACTTGCTTTGGAGGCAACTATATACCTGTCTTAAGGCAAACTACAGGTGAATGAACATCAAGGGAATTTTGAGAACTGGATGAACCTTCTTTTAGCCGAAAGATTTTCCTGCTCAGTTTAAAAGTAGACATAATGTTAGACTTAACATAATAACCCAAGGCTGAAATACTGCTGATCTAAAAAGTATAAAAAAATCCCATGTTACAATTTACACACCAGATATACTGCAATAAACATACCCATGTGCTTGCCAAAGTGGAAATTTCTTTTTTGGTGTACTCTCTAACATATCTTGAAGACCTCCAACACAATATTCTAAAACCATGTACATTTTCTGCTTTTCTTCATTACATAAAACATCAACCAATCCTATCACATTCTTGTGCTTCAATATTTTAAGAAGCTGGATCTCCCTGAAAACAGTCACATAGTATAAAACCCTTCAACACAATAAAAAGTAATATGCATGTCAGTCTACTAAACTGAAGCTGCAAATTAATGTTATATGGAGAATAAAATTTATTTACCATTCACAGGACTAGGCCAAGGATGTATAACATATCATGGCCTAATATAATATCTCACTGAAACACAAATATGAATACAAAACTTAATACACATCCTGCAACATTGGACCTACACATGCAGGACTGCTTCATGTATTTCTGTAATACCCATCTGGGAAATATTTAATAATTAGGGTGTAAATGTTGTTACAGAAACAAATCAGTAACAGTATTCTTTGTGTCTGTTGCGTTTTTGACATGGTAACCTTCTCCACTTGCCTGTCAGAAGAAACTGTATGTCCAATTCTTTTACTTTCTGTAACTTTTTTTCCCCATCATTCATTCCATGTATTATGATATATTAAAACTTTGGTAACACCAACAAATGCACATTTCTACAATCTGTGTATTCTTTCCACTACTTAGCTCCTACATGTTTTGGCATTTTTACCATCTTCAGGGAGCTTACACCGAAATTTCAATAAAACGTAAGTAATAAATATTTTAAAATAAACATCCATTTGTTGTGATGTCAACAGTATAGATTGTGATTTAAATTATTAGATATATAGAATATGAGACAGTGTTGTTAATATAGTGACAATATAATTTATTTGTTGCTATGATTAAAAGATGTATAAGTCTATTAAAATTAGAACTATAATGGAGTTGTACTGACGACTTACATCTTTTAATTGTAGCAACAAACAAATCATATTATCACCATATTAACAGCACTATTGTAGATTCTATATATCTAATAATTTAAATCACAATCTGCACTAATAACATCACAACAAATGTATGTTTATTTTAAACTATCTACTGCTGTATGTTTTAATGAAATTTTGGTGTAAGCTTCCTGAAGATGGTGACATAGTCGTAACACATAGCAGCTAAGTAATAGAATGAATATACAGAATGTAGAATTGTGCATTGGTTGGTGTTACCAAAGTCCTGTAAGTCCAATGTGTGTAATACAGTAAGACTTTCAACAAAACATATTCCACTGTGATTTTGGCAGTATTATTTGCTGTATTTGGTTACAATTACAAGATGAAAAACTGGGCCCATTCAGCACTGTGCCTGTTACTATCAGATGCCATGAAATGTTTGATCACATTTCATATGTATCACAAGATGAAAATACATTTAGTGGTTCTTTGTCCACCCAAGGGGCTTCTATAATTACTAAAGATTTCAGGTTACACTACTCATCAACTCATTTCCCCATATCTGTAATTTTTTAAGACAAGTAAAGGCAACATCAGGATAAGTATTAATCCAAGTACTATAAGCAAATGAAAACTGATACTGGAGTTATTCTCCGCTACTCTAAACATCTATAATTCTTTAAATAATCTTCGACAACCATTATGGACATATCACAAAGGTACTTTATTACTTACTCTTTAGGATGACTGTTTCTAACAAACTGATGAGATGTTTATCAGTACGTTTTATTAATCACCTGTTTAAAAATAAATCAATTACTGCCATCTCTCATTCTGGTTTATACTGTCTGGTGTTTACCTCTGAACGTTCTGTTCGCCGTTGGGTATCCTCCGAAGCTTTCTCTTCTTTAAAATTTTTACAGCTCTCCTACAAAGTGTTTCAGAGTCTAACATTTCTTTCACTTTCCCGTAACTACCTTCGCCCAGCAGATCCCCCATCACATATTTCCCTATCATCTTGCATTTCTTCTTTTTGGTTTGATAAATAATTTGATCAGAATCCACTCTGTGGAAGACCATATTAACCTCCGGATCATCGTCGTTTAACCACACCACTGGCTCTAGATCACTAAAATTTCCAGAGTTATTTTCTTCCTCATCCAATCTCAAATCTTCGTCTACTGTCATCTCCGTGTCCATTTTTAAAACCAAAACACTTACAGCACGTAAAATTTACCGGTATGAGACCGAACAACAATCAACCATTTTCACATGCCATAACCCTACTTTCGAAAACAAATGACAAGAGAAACAATCACGCATCGCTGGAGCACAGTTGAGATTGTCTTCTGCTATTCAGATTGCAGCGGGTGTAGTGAACCCGTCATTTGACATTTATATTTAGTGGGTGGTGTCCTTGACACGTAACATATTGTGGTCGAATATTTTGGTTATTGCACTCCTTCGCTGTTACAGTGCCGATCACGTATTTTGTTTCCGTTTGATGCGTTGAGTTGTAAGTTGGTGAATCGGGACAATAATACGGAAGATGGCGGATCTCGAAGAGAGGGCTGTCTTGGAAGTTTCTTCTGAATGCAAATCTACACAGTTAAAGAAGCAAGACAGTAAAGATACTGACATAATGTCAAATTATAGCACGTCTTTGGAGGGGTCTGTGGTAATACCAGTTTTTTAATTTCATTTGTTTATTTCACTTGTTAAACTGCCATGGTATACTGGCAGCTTCTTTTACGTTGTACCAGACACATTTGTATTCTTTAAAATTATGAGGCACCAAGTACATGAACTGATTTTATTAAATTATTTCAGCCAAACATGTTTCGGTTCTAGGACAGTCCTCAAGGGCAGAATATAATACGCAGCCTGCTGTAAATTTTAAGTTAGATATAGTAGCATCTCATAGACCTAGAAAATAAAATATGATAGATGTCAGAGTAGAATGCGCACGTTGGAGAGTACACACTGATAGCTCGTAGAGTATTTCACAAGAGATATAAGGTAAGTGACATATATTCGACATATTTACACACACACGTAACAAGTGGCTAGTTGCAGGCTTCTCACCATGGAGGCCCAGGTTCGATTCCAGGCCACTCCATTGTGAATTTTGGCTGAATAAAGTGGCACTGGAACAGCTTTTTCTGTGAGTGCGTTAATTTTCATTTTTCGATGTCATTATACCTTATTTAAAATATCTTTTACACTCATGATTTTTGGTTTAATTAAAATTTGACAGTATGCCTTCTGGTGAAACATGATATTTTACTCTCTTGTAATAGTCACTGTTTTGTGGCATAGTTGTCTTATATTCACATACATTTTCAGTCAGATTATGACATATGGGACGAGTGTAAATAAATAAAGGTAATGTGATGTGTTATAATTTGTCTGAAACATTTAGGAATGTAAGACACCTAAATCACACTAGCTGGGAATATAATATGTGAGCATAAGACATACTGTCTGATTTTAAATTCAACAAACAGTCAGAAGTGTAGAAGATATATTAAATATTATGTATGGCTGGTTTTAATCATTGACCGTGTATGATTATGAGAAAATCAGTTAATACAGTTGTGCTGTGTACACTTCAATAGCAGGCTCATGTGTAATGTTTGGTTGAAATTATTTAGTAAAATTAATTTATGTTGTGTTTGATGGTTACACACAGATTAATGGCAGCAATGTTTTTTTTCCATTTTGTTATACAGTTGCAGTTCTTAAGATATGTATTTCAATTTGTAGGTGGCATCACCATCAATAGAAAGTTTCTCCACACTTCCTGACCAAGAAATGTCAGAATTTAGTTTGGATACTCAAGACCTGCAAGTGAAAGTTGATAATCCACAGAAGCATCTTGATACTCTTGAGACATATATTACGTTCCGAATAACAACAAGGGTAATGAAGTACAACTAATTTACCATATTTTTTTATAAAGAATGTTGTGATACACATGACATTTGTGACAATGTAGAAAATACCGTGGAATTATGAAATTTGAGGTTTTCATGGCCGTGAATATGAAGTTTGCTGTGTTCCAGGATGTCTGGTAGAAAGGTACCAACATTTTTCCAGGCACCTACTACCTCTTTTTTTCAGTATAGAGGAGCAAGCCATATGAGAAGGTAGATATATAAGCAATGTACAGAAAGGGGTAGATATAGTGCTATGAGCAACTTAGTTGGAGGCTGTTGCATCTACAAGTGTGGGGCCATATATTTTCTACGAAGAGAGATGAGAAAGAATGTTTTTGAATTGATCTGATTTGCTTACTATGAATCCAAAACAGGTTAATGCCTTGGATACAGAACACATTAGGAGAATATTACATACATGCAGCAGTAGCTGGTACAATAAACTGGCTAAGCTTAGTTTGTCATTCTCTATTTACATTAAAGTATTCTTCTACAGAGTAAAAGGAGTGAGCATATAAATAAATAAGGAAAAGTAGTAAACTTTTATGGGGGGTGGGGTGGGGGAAAGGAGTGTCAAGGCACCAAGTACAGTTCCCAGGAGGTTGATCAACAGAGTCATGCACAAGAGTAACCTTGCTGAACAGAAGTGTCTGCCCGTAGCCAAAGAAGGGGATAATGAAAAGAAGGGAAGGAGGAAAGTCAGTGCAAGGGCTCTAGCAAATGATCAGTGCAGTGAGCACAAGTGCATACGTGCACTCAGCTTAAAATGTCTGGGTTGATGGGAAGAGAGAGAGAAGGAAAGGTAGTAGGTAACTCTGCAGGAGCCACAAAAAGAGCAGTTATGTGTAACAAAAGTGAATCTTTTCACCACCAGTTTAAAGAGGGGTAAGAAAAAAGAGGAAGAGACAGGAACAGGTAATTCTGTAAAAGGGCAATCATGTGACACAGTTGAACCTTTACCTTTCCAGATGAATTGTTAATAAGAAAGAACACAAAGGAAAGCAAGTGGATCAACCGACAGAGCCCAGCAAAAATGCATTCATTTTGAATGCAGTTGCATCTATGCAGTTTAAAGTTTAAGAATATAGAAAAAGGGAAGGAATGAATGGGGCTTAGATGTACTGAAAGCATACTTGCTTTGAAGTCACAATATGGGCAGTTTTAAAGAGAACATGGTTACATGGTGTCTCCACTGAGGAGGGTTTCCTGTGTTCGTGTAGGAAATGGAGAAGAGCCTTCCAAGACGTGCAGGCAATGCCACTCCCATGTTCATATCACTTAGGGTGGGACCAGTCCCTTGCCAGTATAATGATCCTGTGCATGTTCTTAGATTTTAGGGAGAGGATACAGGTATTCTTGAGCAGGATGTGTAATGTTAGAAAATGATGCTATATTCTGCCACAGCTGACATATTGGCACCAAAAAGACTGATATTCTGATGGTGCTCCTTGTCCCTGGTCTCAATGGAACATGTCTTTGTCCACTGTAAACCTGATAACTTTCATAGGGAATGCTGTACCTGTTGGAACTGTCACTCATAAATTATCTTGCACATGTGAGAGAAAACTCAAAATCTTCCTTAGTAGAAGTAGACTTAATGTTGTTCCTGGATAGTATCCCATTTCAGGGCCATCGAAATGGGGTTCAGGTCCTGTTGAAAATTTTTGGGCCTCTCATCAAGGGCAAACTGGAAAGGGGGAAAAGTAAGAAATAAAGCAAAGAGCATCATATGCAAGATGGCTGCTGGCCACATGTGCAGTCAACTTAACAAATTACTACCTAATTACATCTGATACTACCGAGAAAGATGCAAACATGTGCAACATTGTTGGCCCTGTGCTGCAGTAATTTGTATGTACCAGCTTCCCCCCACCCCTCACCCTGTTAGTGCTGTCTCATTCAAGTGATTGAAGGTAATAATGACAAAGGACAGAAAGGCAACCAAGGTAGTATCCTTCTAGGGTGGAGTAACTCATTTGAGTGTAACATGAAGTTTTCCACTGTGCTGATCATTGTAGTTGTTAATGAACTTATTTGAGAAACTGAAACTTCTCATTCACTTGCAAAGAGCTCTGGCCTTATACACAGATGTGGAAAGTGGTGATGGTGGTGGTGGTAGCGGCTGTGGGATGTGGAACTGAGGTAGAGGTTAGTGAAGGTGAATTTCTGGTACACTCCTAATCCACTGAGCCAGCAGTTATCCTCTTCAGGTGGTCTGGTCCTTGATGCAAGAACACAAAAAATCATCAGTGCAACCAGATAAGGAGAGAGATTCATGGGTTGCCTTGTCAAATGTCATCTACCAAAAGTCTTATATGACGAAGCTGGCAATCACAGGAGATGAGTTGAAGCCATAGGTATCGTATTGTTTCTTTCTCATAATTGGTCACTGAAACAGAAGATTCTGGTAACATCCCCATCAAAGTGTTGACTCAGGATATGCAGTGGCAATGTAATCGGCACCCTGCTGGAAGGTGAAGTCATATCAAAACCAACAGGTTATGCTGAGGACCAGCTTAGAAAGGGAAACAAATGTGTGAATGAATTCCACTCTGTTTCCACATGACGTAGAGAGGTCCCTGAATGTGTCCCAAGTGTGTCTGCATGCCTGGTATTTAGGCAGGGGATAAGTAGGGTCTTTGATGATGCTCAAGAGCAACTGTGTTTTACATTGAAAAACTAAGGCACTGTATGGTTAACTGCTGATTCTGCAGAGTACATTTTGTTATTGTATAGGATGATGTCTCCCTGCTTTTATAATACCATGTATTATTTGAGGTGTGGCTGTTAAATAATTGGACTGTTTTCAAAACAGTACTTTGTTAAGAGTTGTTGTATCTGTGTGTTGTCTTCTTCAAAGTAACATCTGTCAGAAGCTAGACTATTTCCTCTGAGCCTTCCAGGCCTCAAGGCATCCCCAGCAGTTATGTTGTAAGAGTGCTTCAGGTAAATCTGGCATCATCATATGGATGTCATTTTACTGAAGATTTCATTTGAGCCAATTTTTTAAGTTTAGGAAAAGAAAAAGGTTGCATGGGGTAACATCTGGTGAATACACAGCATCTTCAAGCATTGCACTTCTTTTATGACATTGTTTTGGTGCAAAAGCCAACCACAATTCTGAAAAATCTGGTCTTTTATTTATTTTGTGTTGTAATTTTGTTAAACTGGAATGCTGATGGCTAAACAATGATCTGTACCCAGAAGAATCCTTATGTTTTACCATTGTTAGCAGTTTTCATCATTTTTGGATGGCCAGGGCATTCAGCATGTTCCTCATCCTCTCTTCCTTCTGAAAACTTCTTGTGCCATTGAGATACACAAGTTCTTGGTTGGGCATTTTATCTGTATGTGTCGCTTAACATATGGAAGGTTTTCTGTGCACTTTTCTTCAGTTTTGCAAGCAATTTGATGTTTGTTGCTTTACATTTAAGGCTGTTTTTTAGACGGCCACTACGCACTGGGTTATTAGTAACATTTCACTATTGTTTAGTTTTTCATGCACATTGAAGTATTGTAATTGTATGCATTATATACAGGCTTAAATGGTTAGTAGGTATACCTGTGATGTTTTAAATCATATTCATTCCTCTGGCAGATTTTTATGGCAGGAGACTAGCTATCTTGGCCTGAAATTGTATGTTTCCATGACATTGCATAGGGCCAGGAGTGTTTCATGCAGGAACTTAAATTTCATGTTGTACAGTGCTCCGTACAAGGTATGGCATTGTCAACAATAAACAGAAATAAAAGTTCAAATACATATCTTATACTTAAATGATCTTGAAGGGTTAAGTTGTGTAAATAAGTTGTAACAGAAGGAGAAGAATGTGTGCTAACCACATTAGGTATCCACCTACAGTATTTTCTGATTGACAGGATGGTGAAATACATATTTTGTTTTGTAAATTTCTTCAGGAGTACTGTTTAGTATATTATGAACTGTATACTAGTACAGGCTATGAAACCTTGCTATTCAAAGTACAGCAGAATTCTCGTAATCCAGAAGTTGATACTCTGGATATCCTGATACTTTGACAGTTGAGTAAAATAGTCACAACTCTGGAAGGTTTGGCATGAGTGCCTCTACATTGACATTTGGGGTACCTTCTACTTCAAGAACTTCAGCTATGAAGATTCCTAATCCAAGGTCTACTGATCCTTTAGCATCCCTGGTAGGAACTGAAGAGACTCCAGAAAGCATGGAAAGGGACCGTGATGACTCTGAAATGACAGCTGTAGGAGATATCCAAATGGAATACACCTCTGATTAGTCATGCAGCCCATATTAGAAGCAGTAACAAAAAATTACCTATAAGAAGCTTTAGGTGTCTGTGACCGTGCATCGTGAGCAAATTGTGGAGTGAGAGAGAAAACGAACAAGATGCAATAGTTAGATGTTTATTTTTAACAATTTTTCAACATGTTTTGGGCATCATTATGCCCATCTTCAGGAGAACAAGACGGATGTTACTGCATGTGTTGTGCTGCGCTGCTTCTGCTGGATGTGGTTGGTAGCGGTTGTGGGGCGCTGTCTTGTAGGGTGTGAGCACTGTGAAGTCGAACAGTAACCTTCACAGTGCTCACACCCTACAAGAGAGTGCCCCACAACCGCTACCAACCACATCCAGCAGAAGCAGCGCAGCACAACACATGCAGTAACATACGTCTTGTTCTCCTGAAGATGGGCATAATGATGCCCAAAACATGTTGAGAAATTGTTAA
>Ga0123354_10007331_pt1 | contig 16582 bp, 11 predicted proteins | sample TergutLab28metaG_2_FD_97872 | JGI IMG/M metagenome (GOLD analysis project Ga0123354, IMG submission 97872) | Labiotermes labralis P4 segment gut microbial communities from Petit-Saut dam, French Guiana - Lab288 P4 | ecosystem: Host-associated > Arthropoda: Insects > Digestive system > Gut ...
CGAATGGTCTTACGGGGCAAAGTTACGAAAATCTAAAATGCTTCATGCAGGCCGGCGACTATGCCCCAGGTATCGCGGCCGAAGCCGGCGTCGATGCGCACGCGCGTGTAACGGTCGGCCTGCAAGCGGATGCCGCCGCCGTAGGAGGGCAGAGAGTGGTCCCATTCGAAGCCGTGCAGCGAGGGGAAGACGTTGGCCCCGCCGACCCACGCCGCCGCGCCCAAAACGGAGACGATATGTTGCCGCTGCTCGGCCTGCAACTCTACGATGTTGTTGTCGCGGAAGCGGCCCATGTAGTAGCCGCGCATGCGCGAGGGGCCGCCCACGATGGGCATCATCGGCCACGGTAGCTGCCCGTCGTTGAGCTCCGAGTGGAGGTCGAAGGCGACGACGGCCCCCGTCCACAGGGAGCGGTAGTAGTTGGCGGTGAGCTCCGCGCCCCAATAGGGCAGGTCGTTGCCGGGGGTGCGGGGGTATATATATGGCCTGAACCTCAAATAAATACCATGGGTCGAATACGAAAGATTGTCGCGCGTTTCCCAGGTGAGCACCGCCCCCGCCCCGAGAATATCGTAGCGCTGGCGCTGGCCGTCGAGGTAGGAGAGGTCGTCGAGGCGGCCGGTGGCGGAAATGAGACGCACTCCCGCCCCGAGGTAGGTGAACGGGGCGATGCGCACGGCGAAGTCGGCTCCGAAGAAATCGAGGCTCTGCTTCATCCGCACGGAGCTGCGCGAAAGGGCGTTTTGAAAACCCATGCCCCAGAAATCGGAGGGTAGATATTGCGTATAGCCGGAAAAGTCGAGACGGTAGAGGTCGTTACTGAAAAAGTTGGTCCCATGCATGCCGTAAGTATAATAACCCGTCAGGGTGAGGCTGCCGAAAAGCGTCAGGTCGGAGGGCAATATATCGGGGGTACGGGGCTGGGTGTAGTAGAGGTTCATCAGCGATATGCCCGCCCCGAAGCCGGTGGCGTTGTCGTAGGAGACCCCGAGGCGGGGCGTGGTGTAGACATTGGGTATCAGCGTGTAACATCGTCGCTCGGTGTAGATATCCGAGCGCGAGCCCATCTCCATCCCCTCGCCCTGCGCCCGCAGCGCGGAGGGCGGCAGCGATAAGAGTAAAGCGGCTACGCTTGCGAGAGCTGTCCTATCCACCACGCGCGGTCAAAGCGGATAGTCATTGAACGCGAAGAGCTGGGTGGTCAGGTAGCGCTCGCCGGTGTCGGGCAGCAGGGCGACTATGACCTTGCCGGCGTTCGCAGGTTTGGCGGCGAGCACCGATGCCGCCGAGAGCGCCGCACCCGACGATATGCCCACGAGCACCCCCTCATGCTTTGCCAGAAGGCGCGAGCAGCGCACCGCGTCGTCGAATTCGACCGCCATCACCCTGTCGACCACCGAGGCGTCGTAATTCTTGGGGATAAAATTGGCCCCGATGCCCTGGATTTTGTGGGGGGCCGCCTTGCCGCCCTCGAGCAGGGGCGAGGCGGCGGGCTCCACGGCGACTATCCGCACCGCAGGGTTGAGCTCTTTTAGCCGGCGGCCGGCGCCGCTCACGGTGCCGCCGGTGCCCACGCTCGCCACGAAGATGTCGACCTTGCCATCGGTGTCGCGCCAGATCTCCTCGGCCGTAACGCGGTGTGCGGCGGGGTTGGCCGGATTCTCGAACTGACCGAGCATCACGGCCGGGGGGTCGGCCGCGAGCAGTTCGTTAGCTTTGACTAGTGCGCCTTTCATCCCTTCGGCACCGGGGGTGAGGATGAGCTCCGCGCCGAGCGCGGCGAGCAGGTTGCGCCGCTCCCGGCTCATGGTATCGGGCATGGTGAGCGTTACCTTGAGCCCCTTGACCGAGGCCACCAGCGCCAGGCCGATGCCGAAGTTGCCGCTGGTGCCCTCGATGATGCGCCCGCCGGGCTTGAGCACTCCGCGCGCGAGGGCGTCGTCGATCATCACGAGGGCGGCGCGGTCTTTGACGCTGCCGCCGGGGTTGAACGATTCGAGTTTGCCCATCACGCGCCCCTTCAGCCCCAGCACCGAGTTGAATTCTAAAAACTCCTGTAGGGGGGTGTTGCCGATAAGGTCGGTTATTTTCTTTGCGATTTTCATAGTTTTATGGTTTTAGGAACGTCCAGATTGAGATAGATACCCCACTCCTTTTCGGCGAAGTCCGCCCCTGCGATCTTTTCGATATTTTGCTTCATATAGAGCCCCTTGGCTTCGACGGCAACTTCGCCCGAAGGGAGGTATATCTCGCCCGAACCCTCGAAAAGGCGGCCGCGGTCGGCGGTTATGCGCCCCACCACGCGCAACGGTTCGCCGTAGGGGACGGGCTTGCGGTATTTGAGCGTCAGCTCGATCGTTACCCCCCACACCATGTCGCCGTGGGAGATACATATCGCCCTGCCGATGGTCTCATCGAGCAGCGCCGACGCCACACCCCCGTGCAGTCGGCCGGGATAGCTCTGATGCTCGGGTTTCGGGGTGCAGATGGCTATCAGCTCGCCCTGCTCGGTCTCGTAGAAATGCGTGTGCAGCCCCATCGCGTTGTCTACCCCGCAGACGAAGCAATTTTTGGATACGGGTTGCAAGCCTTTGATCTCGTGAATCATATATTTATTCTGTTTTCGGGTTCATCCTTATGCGGCAGATGTTGCCGTCGGCCACAATTTTGGCAGCCATCGCCTTGATTTTGTCGGAAGTAAGCCCCGACACGAGGTCTTCGTAACCGGCGACCATGTCGATATGGTTGGTGTACCAGTTGTCGAGATAACCCAGCCATGGGCCGTTGCGTTTGAGGTCGTCGCGGCGCTGCTTGAGCATATATTCCTTGATCTTGGACAATTCCTCTGCCGTAACGCCAGCTGAGGCGAGGGTGAGCACCTGCTGGTGGAGCATCTCGGCAAGCTCGTCGGCCATCGCGGCGTTGGTGTCGAACGACAGGGCCAGAGTGTAGCGCGGAGTGGGCACCTGCGTCAGTATCCCGCTCACCGCCACGCCATATGTGCCGCTTTTATCCTGACGGATGGTCTCTATGCAGCGCATGTCGAGCACCTGCTTGAGGGCGCTCATCGTAACGAGATTTTCGAGAGTATAGTCCACGCCCCCTCCGGTGTATATGTGCGCCACGGAGCTCTTGGGCTGCTCCATTTTGACGGAGAAAGTGCTCGACACCTCCCCTTTCACGGGGCGAGCCTTGTCGTCGCGCCACGTGAGCGAGGTTTTGCGGGCGGGCAGAGCTCCAAGATATTTCTCTACGAGAGGTTTGAGCACAGCCGGGTCGACACTGCCAACGAAAATGTAAGTGAAGTCGCCGGGATTGCCGTAGAGCGTTTTATATATGGGGGCCATCTGCTCGAAGCGCGCCTGTCCCAGCCGGTCGAGGTCGATTATGTTACGGCGCGGGTTGTTGTTGTAGAGAGTGCGCACGAGCGAATCCTGCATGATAAAGTTGGGATTTGTGCGGGCGTTTTGCAGACGCGTGGCCATCTTGTCGATCGTAACCCCGAAGTCTTCCCGGGTGAAACGCGGCTCGGTAAAGGAGAGATAGAGCAGTTGGAACATCGTCTCGAGGTCGGCGACCGCGCACGAACCCGAGAACCCGTTCTCGAAGTTCGACACGTCCGGGTCCAGCGATACGTTCTTACCCGCCAGCTGCTTCATAAGTTCGGTCGCATCGAATTGTCCCACGCCCGAGTTGCCCACTACCGAGGTGAGCAGGCATCCGCTGACCAGTTCATTGTTCGGCACGAGGGAGAGACCGCCGTAGCTGTTGGCTTTCATAACTATCTGGTCGGCCATGAAATCGGTGCGTTTCCACACCACCCGGATGCCGTTGCCGAGCGTCCACGCCGTGGCGCCCATACGCGTGTCGGTCTGTTCCTTGACCACCTTCGAGCTTTTCGGGAGCTTGCCCGTCAGCTCTTTGGCTACCACGCTCTCCTTGTAGGGGGCTATATCCGAGGCGCGCACAGCCTCTATCGCCTCCCGAACATCGCTTTCGGTGGGGATGAGGAGCCCCGCCTTTTGCGGGGAGTAGATGATGATGACCTGATTCTCCCGCGTGATGTTCTGCCGTGCCAGGGCGTTCACCTCGTCGAGGGTCATCGGGTATACCAGCGCCGAGTCGAGCTTCCATTCGTAGCTGGCGTCAGGTATGGGGCTGCCATCGAAGAAGTTGTCGATATAGCGGTCGACGAATTGCGAGTTGAAGCGGTCGGCGCGGTTTTGGTAAGCCTGCCTTTGGTCGCTGATAAAGTCGCTGCGCACGATATCCAGCTCGCCCTGCGTGAAGCCGTGGCGGATGATGCGCTCCAACTCGGTGTAGAGCGCCCGCAGCGCCTTGTCGATCTCGCCCTCGCGCGCCGTGCAACGCATGAGGAAGACGTCGCTCGTCTCGGTGAGACTGCCCGAGCCCGAGCCCGCCGAGACAAAGGGCGCGTCGGGTTTCTGGACGATCTCCGTCAGGCGGTAGTTGACCATCGAGGTGATGAGCTGGTCCATGATGTTCGTCCGCTCGGTCTTCACCAGGTCGCGCTCATCCCTGGGGATGGGCGGGCGCTTGATGAATATCGAGATGTCGGAGGTCTGCTGCTCTGGATCGCTGCCCACGAAGACGAGCGGCTCGACGTTGGCGCGGATGGGGATCACCTCGCGCGGGGTGGGCATTCGCGAGGCGGGGATATCCGAGAGGGTGCGCGCCACCTTCTGCTGCATCACTTTCGGGTCGAAGTCGCCCACCACGATAACGGCCTGGTTGTCGGTGCGGTACCACGTGTGGTAGAAGTCGGTCAGCTCCCCGTGCGGGAACGTTTTCAGGTAGTCCTCATAGCCTATCAGGTTGCGGTAGGAGTATTTAGAGCTGTCGTAGAGGATGGGCGCGCTCTTCTCCCACAGGCGGCGGGAGGCGGAGTTGCGTGTGCGCAGCTCCTCGACGATCACCCCGCGCTCCTTGTCAATGGCGGCGCTGTCGAGCGTCAACTGGCTCGACCAGTCGTGCAGGATGAGCAGCACGCTGTCGACGATCCCCTCGCGCAGCAGCGGCACGCGCGAGATGTTGAACACGGTGCTCTCCACCCCTGTAGCGGCGTTGAGGTTGGCCCCGAATTTTACCCCTATGGTCTCGAGGTAATCTATGATGCGATTGCCCGGAAAATTCTTCGTCCCGTCGAACGACATGTGTTCGAGGAAATGCGCTAGCCCCTGCTGGGCGTCGCTCTCGTCGATCGCTCCCACGTGTCGCGCCAGGAAGAACTCGGCCTGCCCCGCCGGCTTGGCATTGCGGCGGATATAATAGGTCATGCCGTTGGGCAGACGGCCCACTATGGCCGCCGTGTCGGCGGGAATGCGGGCGCCCAGGTCTATGCCCTGACCGTAAGCCGTCGTGGATATTATTTGCAGCGCCACCAGCGCCACCAGCAACCAAAAAACTCTTCTTTTCATATTGATCATTTCAATCAATTATTAATGCGGTGCGACCACCGGCGCCTGCTGCGTCGAGTCGGGCACGAGGCCACGGTGGCGCAACAGCGGTTCGCGGCTGGGCGGCGCGCCGCGGAAGCGCTCGTAGAGGGCCATGCCGTCGGCCGTGCCGCCCGCCGATAGTATGTTAGCCCGCAATGAGGCGGCTATCTTGCTGTTGAATATGTCGCCGCTTTGGCGGAAGTAGTCGAAAGCGTCCTGCACGAGCACCTCGGCCCAAATGTAGCTGTAATAGCCCGCCGAGTAATCCCAGCTGAAGATGTGGTTGAAGTAGGGATAGTGGTAGCGCGGGGCGATCTGCTCCGGCAGGCCGCGCTTGACGTTGAGGGCCATCCGCTCGAACTGCGCCACGTCGAAGGGCTTGAAGTCGTCGATGGTGTGGATGTCCATGTCGGAGTAGGATGCGGCGAGGTATTCGACCGTGGCGAAGCCCTGGTTGAAGAGGCTGCTGCGGGTGATCTTGTCTATCAGATATTGTGGCATCGCGGCGCCCGTGCGGTAATCCACGGCGTAAAGGCGCAACGCTTCGGGAGCTGTGGCCCAGCACTCCATAAGCTGCGAGGGAAACTCCACAAAGTCGCGCTCCACGTCCCGCAATCCATTGTAAGGCGCTGTGTTAAAGAGTGCGTGGAGCGCGTGGCCGAATTCATGGAAGAAGGTCTCGGTTTCCTCGAGCGAGAGCAGGGCGGGGTCGTCGGCGGAGAGCGGGCGGGTGAAGTTGCAGACGATGGTCGTAACGGGCGCCACGCGCTTGCCGTTTTGGTAACGCATCCGGACAAAGTCGCCGCACCACGCCCCCGCCTTTTTGCCGGGGCGGGGGAAGAAATCCATGATGATCACCCCCAGGTGGGAGTTGTCGCGGTCGAGAATCTGGTAGATCTGGCACTCGTCGTTGTAGGCCTTGGCCGGCACGGGGCGGAACGTTATGCCGTAGAGGCGGTTGCACAGCTCGAAGATGCCGAGCTTGACATTCTCGAGCGAGAAATATGGCCGCAGCGCCTCGTCGCTCAGGGCGTAGTTAGCCTTGCGCACCTTCTCGGCGTAGTACCACCAATCCCACGGGTCGAAGTTCCCCGTGCTGTCCTTGAGCGGCTTCATCTGTTCGAGCTCTTTATTGGCCCGGTCTTTGGCGTGGGGCCACAGGTCGTCGAGCAGCGCGTAGACCGCCTGGGGCGTGCGTGCCATCTGTTCGTCGAGCACCCAGGCGGCGTGGGAGGGGAAGCCCAGCAGGTGGGCCCGCTCGGTGCGCAGGCGAATGATATCGTTTATTATCTGCTTGTTGTCCCACTGCCCCCCGTCACACAGACCGGTGTAGGCCTCGTAAACTTTGCGGCGCAGGTCGGCGTTGCCCGAGTAGGTGAGCAGCGCCGTGCGGCTGGGGGCGCTCAGGTCGAAGAGGTATGTGCCGTCCTTGCCGGCGTCTTTGCCCCTTTGCCGTGCCGCGTGTTGGATTTCGTAGGGCAGGTCAGCCACCCCCGCCGAATCGAGTTCGAGGTGGAAGGCGTTGGTGGCGGCGAGCACGTTGTTGCCAAAGCGCACCGTGAGGGTCGAAAGTTCTTTGTTTATCGCGCGCAGCCTGTTCCTGTCGGCAGGGGAGAGGGCCGCGCCGGCGCGCACGAAATCGCGGTAGGTTTTTTCCGTAAGGCGCCGTTGGAGCGAGTCGAGAGATGATTTGAGGGAGTCGCGCGGCTGCTCTGTAAGCGTTTGAGTGTAGACCGTCTTGATGCGCGCGAACAGGAGGCTGTCCATCATTATGGTGTCGCTGTGGGCCGCCAACTTGGGTGAAATCTCCTCCTCGAGCGCCTGCATCGCGGGGTTGGTGTCGGCCATGGTGAGCGAGAAGAAGACATCCGAAACGCGGTCGAGCATCTCCCCGCTGCGGTCGAAGGCCAGAATGGTGTTGGCGAAGTCGGGAGGCGCGGGATTGGTCTTGATGGAGTCGATCTGGGCCAAATGCGACTTCATCGCGCTGTCGAAGGCGGGACGGTAGTGCTCGGTGCGGATCAGGTCGAAAGGCGGAATGCCCAGCGGGGTGTGCCACTGGGTGAAAAAGGGGTTTTCGGGCGCGGCCACTCTCTTTTTGCACGCGAAAATAGTGCACATGGTAACGGATATTATTACGAAAAATCTTAGTTTGCCCATAATTTCATACCTTTGCAAAGTTTAGGCTAATGTTTGGACGCTCCGGACAAAATTACACATTTTTATGCAACTATTTTTCGCGCCGGACATAACTTTACCTCTCTACACCCTCGCCGTGCAGGAGTCGCGCCATGCGGCCCAAGTGTTGCGCTTGGGCGCGGGCGACGAGTTGTGGCTGACGGATGGGGGCGGCAACCTCTATCGCGCCGTGGTGCGAGACGCCGACACACGCCGTTGCACGGTCGAGGTACTTTCGACCGAGGCGGAGCACGGCCGCCTGCCCTACGCGCTCACGCTGGCCGTCGCACCCACGAAAAATCCCGACCGCTACGAGTGGATGCTCGAAAAGGCGACCGAGATCGGGGTGGGCGCCATCGTTCCACTCGACTGCCGCCACAGCGAACGCCACACTATAAATATGCAGCGCAGCGGGAAGGTGCTCGTCGAGGCAATGAAGCAGTCGCTCAAATGCTATCTGCCGCGGCTGGAGCCCGTAACGCCGTTCTCGAAGACGGTCGCCGCGCCTTTCGACGGGGTGAAGCTCATCGCGCATTGCTACGGCGACCAGCCCCGCGAAGCGATCTCCGCCCTCGCGCGTCCGGGCGACAACGTGCTGCTGCTGATCGGCCCCGAGGGCGATTTCTCGCCCGAGGAGGTGGCTGCGGCCCTCGAACACGGCTTTCGCGCCATAACTTTAGGCCCGGCCCGCCTGCGCACCGAGACCGCCGCCATCATGGCCGCCGCCGAACTGTCCATTATCAACCGATGACCGAAAATCAAAATATATCCGAACCGTCGCAAGAGGAGCCGCAGGAAGGAGCGGAAACGGTGGCCGAAAATCCGCAACAGGATCCGCAGCTGGTGTCCGGAAAGTCGCAGAAGACAGTCCGGCCGAAAAACGGTTGCCGCACGCTTTTTTGGTCTTTTTTGAAGATCGGCCTTTTCACCTTCGGGGGCGGCTACGCCATGATCCCCCTTATCCGCCGAGAGGTGGTGGACAGGCTCGGCTGGATCGAGGAGAAGCACTTTTTGGAGTTGCTCACCCTCGCTCAGACCTCGCCGGGGTCGCTGGCGCTCAACGCGGCGGTCTTCGTGGGTTACAAGGTCAAGGGCCACCGCGGGGCGCTCTCGGCCGTTGCGGGAATCACTCTGCCGGCTTTTATCATCGTCCTGCTCGTTACGACCATCTTCCACCAGGTGAGCGACAACCGCGTGGTGGCGGCCGTGCTGCGGGGAATGCGGCCGGCTGTGGTGGCGCTGATCGCCGCGCCCGTCTACTCGCTGGTCAGGCGATTGGGATGGGCGCGCATGGTCATTGCCGCCGCGGCTTTGGCGGCGATGTTGTGGTGCGGCCTCTCGCCGAAATATTTCATCCTCATCGGCGGCATCGGCGGGGCACTCTATACGTTTTACCAAATCCGCCGACAGAGATGATCTACCTCGAATTGTTCCTTGCCTACCTTAAAGTGGGCTTCTTCGATTTCGGCGGCGGAAGCGCGATGATCGCCCTGAGCTATCACGAGGTGGTATTCAGGCATCATTGGCTCACCGGCGGCCAGATGGCCGACATGATAGCCCTCGCGCAGATGACCCCCGGCCCCACGGTGATAAATGTCGTAACGCACATAGGCTACGCCGTTACGGGCGACGCATTGGGTGCGCTGCTGGCGGTGGTCGCCGTCAGCCTGCCCTCGCTCACCATCATGCTGCTGCTCACGCGCTTCTACCTGCACTTGAGCGGCAACCGGTATGTTTCGGGAGTGATGAAAGGCATCCAGCCGATGACCATCGCGATGATCTGCGCCGCGGCCCTCGTGCTCATCAGCCCCGAAACCTTCGTGGACTGGAAGAGCTGGGCCATTTTCGGGGGAGGGTTTTTAGCGCTGGTTTTCGGCAAGGTGAACCCGATTCTGCTGGTCATTGCCTCGGGGATCCTTGGAGCGGTATTATACTGTTAAAGTAATTATTTGTCAGCCGCCACCCGCTCGAGGATCTCCTCCAGGTCGAGCGTCAGCAGGCGGCGGCCTTCGACCACCACGCGCCCCTCGACGATCACCGTGTCGACATCGGCCGCCTTGCCCGCGTAGACCACGTTGGCGGCCATGTCGGCCTCGGGGTAGAGGTGCGCCTTGCGCGTGTCGAGCAGGATGACGTCCGCCCTCATGCCTACTTCGAGGCGCCCCAGTTCGCCGCCCATGCCGATGGCCCGCGCGCCGCTGGTGGTGGCCATGCGCAACGCCTGCCACGCGGGCAGCGCCAGCGGATCGCCCGTGGAGAGCTTTTGCAGAAAGGCCGCCGTGCGCATCTCCTCGATCATGTCCAGGTCGTTGTTGGAGGCGGGGCCGTCGGTGCCGAGGCAGACGTTGATGCCTTTGGCCAACATCTTCGCCACGGGGGCGGCGCCGGTGCCGAGCTTCATGTTGCTCTGGGGGTTGTGTGCCACCGAGCAGCCCCGCCGCGCGAGAATATCCATGTCGCTCTCCGACAGGTGCACGCAATGCACCGCGAGGGTGGAGGGGGTGAGCAGCCCGAGGCTGTCGACATACTCCACGGGGCTCATGTTGTGGCGCTCGCGGATGATGCGCGCCTCGTCTTTCGTCTCGGCCAGATGGATGTGTATCCCCACGCCGTGTTTTTCGGATAACTCTTTCACGCGCAACAGGTTCTCGCGTGAGACGGAGTAGGGCGAGTGGGCCCCCGCCATCGCCGAGATGGTGCTGCGCCGCCTCTCGGTAGAGCCGTTGCCTTGCCCGGCGGCAAAACCGCCGCTCCCTCCCGAGGTGAAACTGCCGCCCTGCCCCGCGGCGTAGCGCGAGAATACCGTCTCGGCGTCCTTCTCAAAAGCCTCTTTCTTAAAATCTATCATCGTGGGGCATAGCACCGCGCGGATACCCGCCTCCTCGGCCGCCTCGCCCACCGCCTCCTCCATCCAGTAGAGGTCGACGAAGGTGGTCGTGCCTCCGAGCAGCATCTCGGCGATGGCCAGCTGCGCTCCGAGGACGATCCTCTCGCGGGTGAGCTGCGCCTCGGCGGGCCAGATATAGTTGTTGAGCCACTCCATCAGCGGCAGATCGTCGGCCATCGAGCGCATGAGGCTCATCGGGGCGTGGCCGTGGGTATTTACGAGGCCGGGCATCGCCAGACGGTCGCGCCCGGGGATCACCTTCAGCCCGGCGGCGTATTTGCGCCGGAACGCCTCCGCTTCGGCGGGGTCGCTGCCGACCATCGCGATTTTGCCTTCCGCTATACCTATCGAACCGGCTGTTACCTGCCCCGCGGCGCCCTCCCCGCTCATCGTGAGCAGTAGGGCGTTCTCTATCAGGATGTTGTTCATTTCACTTCGCCTTTGATGGTTACGATGGTGCGCTTGGCCGGGTCGTTGGAGTAGACCTGGATCGCCCTGAACACCGTGCCCATCTGTGTTTTAGGGTCGTAGCTCACCTTTATCACCGCGCTGTCGCCCGGCATGATGGGTTTGCGGGGATATTTGGCTTCGGTGCACGAGCAGGAGGTGTAGGTTTTGAGTATAACCAGCGGGGCGGTGCCCTCGTTGCGCACCGTGAAGGCGTGGCTGACAGTGCCGCCCTTGGGGTCGATGCGCCCGAAGTCGAACTCGGTGCGGGGCAACACCAGTTTCGGTTCGCCCGTTTGCGCAACGGCGGCTGACATCAGGTAAACCGCGGCCGCAATTATAAATAACGCACGTTTCATAATCATATCCATTGTTTTTTAGATGCTTGTGTCATTGTTTGGGTTGTTAGTCCGGCGTGGCGGGCGCAACCTCGGGAGGTGTGGTTGCCGGAGGCCTTATCCTGTCCGAACGGTAGCGGCGGCGTTTGAACAGGTCGGAGAATTTGTTGAAATCGTCATAATAGTAGATTCCCAGGCCGTTCTCCTGCTGTCCCTGGTTCTCGTCGAAGCGTGTGATGGTGCGGGTGAAAACTTTGGCTTTGAGGTTGCCCGAACGGCTTATGCGATAGGTGACATAAAAGTCGCCCGCGAGGTTGTTGTTCGAAGTGCCGCTGCCTATGGAGTTGGTGTTGAGCGGCACACTGCCGTCGGCCTCTATCTGCCAGCGGTCGCTGATGGGCACCACCAATCCGATCTCCAGCTCATCCGAGGAGGTTACGCCCCCCGGCCGGTATGTCGCGCCGAAGTTGAACCTGCCGGAGGGGTTTATAAAGTTGGTCGCCGCGCGCAGCATGGCGTTGATGCCGATAGACGCGCCTGCGCCGCCCAGGCCGGTACCCACATTGTTGCTCCCCGCACCGGTGTCGGTGTAAAAGGTGTTGGCTGCCAGCAGCCACACGAACTGCGTGGCCATCGCCTCCTGGGTGTTGAAGGCGTTGGCCACGATGCTCCGCACCTCGGGGTCGGCGTTGGGAAGGTCGATGTCGAAGGCGATGTTGGGCTGCGAAATGCGCTCCGTGAGGTGTATCTTACAGGCCACTGGAATGTTACGGTTGAAGCTCTCACTTTCGGAGCCGCTCATCAGAGGGGCGATGGAGGCTTTGGTGTTGTAGATGGCCGTGATGTCGAGCAGGGTGTTCATCGGGTCGCCGGTGAAGGTGAGGGTACCGCCGTTGTCGATGGTAAAGCGCCTGCGCACGATGTTTTGCAGGTTGAAAACGTAGGTTCCTTCCGAAATCACGAAATCGCCATATATCGAAAAATCGTTCAGTGCCGGATTTACGCGGATATTGACGTTGCCGTTGCCGCGCGCCGAGATCCCGTCGGGCGAGGCGGGGTCGAGCAGGATCCGCATCTCGACATTGGGCCGCACGGCCAGCGCCATATTTATCTCGAGACCTCCTCCGCCGTTACTTCTGGTTGTGCGCTTTACGACAGGCTCGTGGAACGACACCGTCTTCTTGGCCGCCGTTTGCAGCGGAATCCTCTGCCGGAACGTTACGAAATCGGCCTGTCCGAAGTCGCTTCGGTTGTCGGGCGAAAGGGTGAAGATGGAGTTGCCGGCCGTGGTGGCGTTGATATCCATTCTCACCCCCGCGCGGTCGCCGCGTATGACGCCCAACCCCGTGGCGAAGACGGTGCCGAAGAAGAGCTGGTTGTCGTTGGCGCCGGTGTTGATGACCATCATATTCTCGGGCCGCACCGTTATCTGGTAGTTGATGTTGGAGAGGTAGATGGTGCGGAAATCTATGTCGAGTGTGCCGCGGTTGCCCTCTGGATCTATTATGGGCGTGGGCTGCAGGGTGAAGTTGTCGTTGCTCACCGAGATGGTTGCCGTCGGGACTGTGTAGGCCACATTCGTGAAATCTATGGTGGTGGCCATGTTCCGCACGGCGATGGCGCCCCCGATTACCGGCCGGTCGGCCTGCCCTTCGAGCGACAGCGCCACATCGGCTTTGCCCGACGTGCCGCGCAACACCCCTTTGAGGAACGGATCTATCAACGAGAGGTCGACATTGTTCACGTTCACCCGGCCGTGGTAGCTCTGGTCGACTGGATGGTAGTAGGCCACCGCGAGGGTGTCGCCCCGCTCTCGGTCGGTTATCGAGCCCCGCGCCCGTTCCCCCCGGGTGTCCCATCGCGTGTCGACTGTGAGGGAGGGGATGTCGATGTTGTTGATGCCGAGGCTGTCCAAGCCGAGATTGGCATAGAGCAATGCCCCGCGCAGCCCCGAGACGATGTCGGCCCGGCCCGAGGCCAATCCTGCCACGGTGAACCCGGTCGGCTGTGTGAAATGCGAGAGGGGGCGCAGGTCGAGGTTGTTCATCCGCACCTTCAGCGTGTCCTCCCTGCTGCGCGAGAGCACCCCGTCCACTTTGATCCCTTCGCCCCGGCTCTCGATGCTCAGCCCGTCTATGGCCACCCGCGTGGTATCGTAATAGATATTGCGCGCCACGATATCCCACCTCCTCGGGCCGGTGGCCAGCCACGAGGGGGCGAGCTCCATCTGCACCCGTGTGGCGCCCCCCCCGCCGACCTGCACGAAGGAGCGGATGCCGAGGTGGGCGCTGCTTCTGCTCGTTGTGTCGCGGTAATTGACCACCGCGTTGATGCTGTTGTGGCGGGCGTTGCCTGCAATCTCGAGGTTGGGAATGTCGAAATTGCCGTAGCTGAACACCTTGGCGCCGGCCGCCAGCTGCATCGAGTCGGAGAGGTTGCGCGCCGAGACGTCTATGCCCGAGGCAAAGAAATGGTTGTAGGCCATGCTGTCCGAGCGGAGCGACGCAGTAAATTGCTCGGTTGCGATGTTATATGAAAAACGCATCCGGGTGCCGGAGGCTATCTTGAGGCCGGGCACGAGGATCCCCGCCACGTTGTTGGCCTCCTTCACCTCGAGGCGCACAATCGAGGTGTTGCCTCTCCCGGCGGTGGTGTCGGCGACATCGGAGGCCGGGGGGCTCTCATGGGCGACGGGGTAGAGCGTGGGGAGATAGCGTTTGATGGTCGCGACGAACGACCGGCCGAGCTCCGCGTAACTTTTTCGGCTGAAATATTCCGCGTCTGCAAAATCCGAGGTCAGGCTCAGATGTTTCAGCTCGGGAGAGTTTTCACTGTTCAGGGTTACGAGACCCGTATGCAACGTGTCTGTCGCGTTGACGTAACGCACACTGTCGAGGACGAGCTTGCCGTTCAGATCATCGAGCCCCCGCCCCGAGGCGTCGGCCTTGAGTTGGCAGCTGAGCACCGAGACGGAGTCGCGGTTGTTGAGGCGCAACTGCACCAGATCGGCGTGGCGCAGGTCGATGCGGGCGTTGTAGCGGGGTAGCGTGTCCAACAGGTCGAACATCCCCTCGGCCCCAAAATCGAGATTGGGGTCGACGCAGTTTATGCGCCCGGTGTAGATGTTGTTATCGAACGAGCCGTTCAGGGCGATAGCATTGTAGGTGTAGCCTTTGAATTGGAAATCCCGCAGGTTGGCGTCGGTGCGCAGGCGGGTGTTGCCCCTCCCGACCACCCCGCCCCCGGTGGCGGAGATCGACACGCTCCCCAGGTTTTTGTTGCCCGAGGCCAGCCCAAGGTCGAGCCGTTGCGCCTCGAGCGAGCCGGTTACCGATATGGCGTTCCTCGCGGGGGCGATGCGCACGTCGACCTGCGCATTGCCGTGCGAGGTGGTGAGTGCGGCGTTGGCGTTGAAATTGCGCAACGTGCCGGTGAAACGCCCGCCGAGGCGATAGGGGCTGAAGTTGTTCAGAAGGTTGTCGGGAACGGGTTGCCGGCCGGTTATTGAGCCCACGATGCGGCGGATGTCGGGGGCGTTGCTTTCGATAGAGCCTATGTCGAACAGAAAATTTGTGGAGTAGATTTGCGGGATGCCCTTCATGTCGAAGCGCACGTTGCGGATCACCGTGTTGCCGGAGACGGCGCGCTCCAAAAAGCCCCCCATGTCAGCCACGGGCCCCTTGACGGAGCACACGATCCCCGTGAGGGGAATATTCCAGCTTTGCAGCGGCGGGGCGAAGCAGGCGATGGTGTGGAAGTCGAAACGCGATGAGGGTAAAGTTTGCGCCTCGAAACTCACCTTGCGGATGAAATCCCTGTACGCTATCCAGGCGGGGTAGACCATGCGGAAATCGCTGAAATGCATGTCCGAGAGCGGCGTGAGGATGGACATCCTGCCGAGAAGCAGCCCCGTTTTGCTCACGGAGAAGTGGTCGGAATTGAGCCTGTTCACTGTAAAACCGCATTTTTCGTTGAACGACAAGCCCACGTTGGACATCGAGACGCTGTCGTTGCGCACGCTGAGGTCCGTTCCGTCGAGCACCACATCGCGCACGTCGAGATTTGAAAAATTTATTGCACCGGGGCCCAGGCTGCTGCGGTTGGTCGAGTCGAGCACCATGCGGTAGCGCACACCTTCGACGTGGAACAATGCGGCGTCGAGAGCGAACATTCCCCCGCCACTGCTTTTCTTGCTGCCCGCCGTCAGAGGGTCTATGAGCTGGGTGATGTTCATAGTCCCAGGCGTTACCTCGTGGAGGAAGAACTGCCCCGTTTTGAGCGTTACGCTCCCCAAGGCTATGCGGCCGCCCGAGAAAAGCCCGAGGTTGTTCACCGTAACGCTCAGATGTTTTACGTACAGCAGCGTATCGCCCTGCAGGTCTGCGACGAATACCCCGTTCAGGTCGAGGCGGTTGAAGGGGCGCAGGTAGATGTTGTCGATGCGCACCGTGGTGTTGAGTTTGGCGCTCGCCCAACTGGCCGCCCTGTCCGCCAGAAAGTTCTGCACCACGGGGAAAAAGAGCAAAATGGAGGCAAAGATCGGCACCACTATCGCCGTCAGCAGCAGATAGGAGAAGACCGATAGCAATATTTTTATAACTTTGCGCATGCTTTGCCCCGGCAGCCTCGAATTTGGGGCTGCTTTATTTCAGCAAAAATACGTTTTTTCCGTGTAATTCGCGTGTAATTCGATGGATATTACGGTGCTCGGGATAGAATCTTCGTGCGACGACACCTCGGCCGCGGTGCTCCGGGGCGCCGTCATGCTCTCCAATGTCATTGCTTCCCAGGCGGTTCACGTCAAATATGGGGGCGTCATCCCCGAGCTCGCCTCGCGCGCCCACCAGCAGAACATCATCCCGGTGGTGGACGCCGCCCTGCGCGATGCCGGAGTGGGCGTGGACGGGCTCGACGCCATAGCCTTCACGCGCGGCCCCGGCCTGATGGGTTCGCTGCTCGTGGGGCTTTCGTTCGCCAAAGGATTGTCGCTTGCGCGGGATATTCCGATGATCGAGGTCAATCATCTTCAGGGACATATACTGTCGCATTTTATCGACCAGCCCGCCACGGGTGCGGACGCGGCACCGGGGCAGGCCGCCCCCATCACACCCGGGCAACCCGCGCCGCCCCACCGACCAGACCGCCCTGCCCCGGCCGCCCCGCTCGTGCGCGAGACGCCGCACCCCTCGTTCCCGTTCCTCTGCCTGCTCGTCTCGGGTGGCCACTCGCAGATCGTGCTTGTGCGCGACTACCTCCAGATGGAGATCATCGGC
>Ga0123354_10007332_pt1 | contig 16582 bp, 12 predicted proteins | sample TergutLab28metaG_2_FD_97872 | JGI IMG/M metagenome (GOLD analysis project Ga0123354, IMG submission 97872) | Labiotermes labralis P4 segment gut microbial communities from Petit-Saut dam, French Guiana - Lab288 P4 | ecosystem: Host-associated > Arthropoda: Insects > Digestive system > Gut ...
ATTGTAAGTGCTTGTCTGTATGCTTGCATTAGTTATTCGGCACGAAAAGTATATCTTTCCTGTGCGTAATCTTATTTTGGTCTGTGTCCTGTCTGGCTTAACCATGGGTTTCCACATTTTCTCTTAAAGGACAATATTTTCGAAAAAAATTATTGAATTTCAAATGTGTGTTGATTCTTTTCTGCAAATTTTGTCGGAAAAATTTCTCATTTTAAGAACAATTCAGGGAGATATATTATTGTACACGGGTCTTCATGCAAAGTAGGCCTGCCCATTGTCACTGTCAGACCATAACAAATCTTATATTTTCCCCATACATTTTCGAAAATTTCTCAAACATCAAATTTCATGAAAGTCCTCCAGTGGGAGCTGAATTTTTTTCCATGCGGAGAGACGGACGGACTTGACGAAACTGACAATCATTTCGACAATTTACGAATGCGCCTAAAATTTGTAGGTTATCTGTGCGAAATACGTAGGTTATTCGTAAAGTAACTACCGTCTGCGCATATCTCTCGCGCATCCTCGAGACTGTCACTTTGCGCATGTGCAGTCACTTCCTCTATCATTTGAGAAGCCACAGACGCCATTTCGTGAAATTCGTGTTATGTTTATATTTGTTCTTGTGCGTTAAATATGTTTAAGACAATTGAAGGTGCCGACGACTGTGAAATATGATCTGTAATTCGTTTTTTGAAAGCTAGGAATATGCTACCAAGTGAGATTTATCACCAGATCTGTCAAGTGTATGGTGACAATGCGATGAGTGATGGCATGATTAGGAAATGGGTTCAGATGTTCAATGAAGGACGAGAGAACGTGCAAGATGAGGCGCGAAGTGGGCGTCCATCTTTGGTGAATGATAATTTGGTGCGTAAGGTCAACGAAAGACGTTTCACAGTTTCTGATCTGTCCCTGCACTTTCCTCAGATTTCAAGACTGTACTCTACGACATTGTCAGTAGTCATTTGGGTTATCGGAAAGTGTGTGCACGATGGGTGCCCAAGATGCTCACAGAGGAGCACAAAAAAACATCGTGTTGCATGTGCTTTGACATTTCTAATGCGCTATCACAAGGAACGAGACGACATATTGAGCCATATTGTGACAGGAGACGAGACATGGGTGTCCCATATCACACCTGAATCCAAACAGCAGTCCTTGCACTGGAAGCATACTGGCTCGCCGAAAAGGAAAAATTTCAAGCAGATGTTTTCAACAAGGAAGATCATGTGCACCGTATTCTGGGACAGACAAGGTGTTCTCTTGTTAGAATTTTTGCCCCAAGGCACAACAATAAACTCTGCTGTTTATTGTGAAACGCTGAACAAGCTGAGGCGTGTAATTCAAAACAAAAGGCGCGGAATGCTGAGTGCCACCATTCTTTTGTTTCACGATAACGCTCGGCCGTACTGTGCTGCTCAGACTCAAGACCTCATCACCTCATTTCTGTGGGAACAAATGGACCAACCCCCGTACAGCCCTGATTTGGCGCCAAGTGATTATCACCTCTTTCTACACCTAAAGAAGTTCCTGGGCGGCAAGCGATTTGGCGACGACGATGACCTGAAAGATGCAGTGCAGAAGTGGCTAACATCGTAGACGGTCGCATTCTATGAGGAGGGTATACAACAACTTGTGCCCCGATACGATACGTGCCTCAAGAATGGCGGCGAATATGTGGAAAAATATTTTGAAGAATGTAGAATCTGATAACAATAAAAATTTGTACGAAACCTGGCTCGATTTTTTAACATCGAAACGGTACTTACTTCCTGAATAATAATATATCATTGAACAGGTGGGAAGTGGCGTTTTTGAAACGACAGTAAGAAGTCAGATTGAAATTCATTAAGCAGTTACGAGTATATTATATTAATGGAGCGCTTCGTACATTTCGATTTAGAACTTACCTTCCAGTCCCTTAAATTTTGAATGTTAAATTCTGTAGGAACGAGATCTGTATTGGTGTTGGACAATACGGTGACGAGAAGAATATTAGGATGATTAAAAAAGCGAATCGAAAGGAAAAAATACTTGATTAGTTGAACGTCTTGAAGGCATATGGGGGAGTGGAGGTATAATTTCATCCATTCTTATCGGCGCTAGATGGAGTTGAGTTCACGCTTCGACTTTACCTCCGGAGAAAACAGTCCCCTCTGCGCATTGAAAGGGAGGCTTGACGACTCTCAGGTCGGGGCTTGGACACACTGAAAAGAACTGTCTTGTGCCCGCATTGGATCGAACCTCTATTCCGCCGGTCGTTCGGTATGTAGCGTGGTCATTATACCGACAGAGCTACCCCAGGTGTTACTGTAGACCTAGTCTTCAAATTTTATGAGGCTGATTAATTCAAGCCTGGTAAGATGAGAAATGCGTACGTAACCTTCGGATGACAAATCCTGAAGTTCGAGGCCGTTTGAGAAATAATAGGCAGAAATGGGAAGGGAAGATGTAAGCAGCTACTGGATGACTTTAAGGAGAAGAGAAGCTACGGGATTTGAAAGACGAAGCATTAGATCGTACTCTGTGGAAAACTCGCTTTGGACGAGGCTATGGATCTGTCACAAGGCAGACAACACATTGAATGGAAAGAAAATATTAAGATGGATTTTGTAAGTCGTAATGTGTGAGGGTATGGATTGGATTCGTGTAGGTCTAGATACTATCTAGTGAAAGGCTTGTAGTGCTGTAAACTTCTTGACAAACAACTACAAACGTAATTTGGTGATGTCTGCCTATATTTATAGCAGTACGGGTCTGCTCGAATAAGATAAACCAGTGCAAGTTATGTTTGTTTTCCTGAATCTTGGCAGAAGACAGTGCAAAACATCGCGTTCGTTTGCCAGGTGTCACACGTAGTTTTACCACCTTACCTATACTAGCTCTCGGTTTGCATTTATGACTGACTGTGCATTCACTGGTATGGACTGGCTGTTACGTAAAAAAAGTGTTTAACTGGGCTTTCCACTGTGTATTTAAAAGATATAATCAAGTTTGCACAAATGCTGCTACACCCAAAGTTGCCAGTAATTGCCGACACGTTTAGCGAAATTAGCGCATATTATAATGTGAATACCTCGTAAGCACAGTTGTATTAGGAGGGTGCATACCTGACATTGGTTTGTAAAATACTCATACTGCATGGCGCAAAAGTATCCAATTCCATGTAATTAGTACCACTATTCGATTCCGTCCTAAGTGACCATTTTAACATCTTCGATAAGTAGTCTGTGAGCAAAATACAACTTATTTCTTTTGACGTAACAGCCCCCAGTGGACCAGGGCTTCCTCATTCACGAGGTTTCTAGATCATACAACAACGACACACGACATTCGGTAGGACTTCTCTGGACGATTAATTAGCTCGTCGCAGAGACCTCTACCTGACAACACAACACTCACAGCAGACAGACATCCATGCCCCCGGTGAGATTCGAACCAACAATCTCAGCAGGCGATTGGCCGCAGGCCTACGCCCAAGACCGCGCGGCCAACTGGGACAGGCTAATTTACGTCTTTAGACCTGATATTTATGGCCATAAAATTGCCGTAAACCATCTGAACGGCATAGTTCAACCAGATAACTTGTTTGGTGCTTGGCCTTTGTTTGAACACCCATATCATCTCAACGGCTTAGTGATTGCCTCGTGCGTATCTTGAAATAGCCGATTGTGTAAGTTCAGAGTTACTGTGTTCTTAGTTTTATCGTTGCTAAGTTCATTTCTAGAAACCTAAAACCCCGGACTCTTTGATTGCATATGGTAACAGGGGTGCTAAGCGATATACAGAAAGTACGGATATTTTCGGCTAAGCTCGGAAATCACAAACCGCTAAGGGCTGTAGTTAATTAAATCAAACGTTTGTGTATTCTGATGAAGTAGCTTGTGGAGAATACAGATGTCTGTATGTGGACTCTTACGTGCATTGTTTCATAGGTTACCAAAGAGCTCGTCTAGAAGTAAATACGGCCATCCGTCACCAATACAATTGGATATCACCAATACTATTGGATATGTTCCTTGAAACACACCGCGGGTGGAAGATTGAACGTTAAGGGAACGCAGGCGCCGTTAGAACTTAACAGAACCTAGTGAAGTTTCTTGTGTAGTCTGTAAGTACTATAATATACCGGTTGTGCATATAGCACTTAACTTACCCCCACGGGAAGAAATCGAAGGGCGTGATGTCAGGTGATGGACCAATGTCCTGAATCCCACTGCTCCTTTGATATCACGTCCTCGGATTTCTTCCTGTGGTGGTATGTGAAGAATTATGTTCACAGAACATCTATGGATGTCAATGCAACCCTTCTTGAAGAATAAATCTGCAGATGTGGCGAAAGGTATGCCGACCCGTACGTGGGTGGAATTGGACCGTCTATTTTATGTGATCAGGGCCACTAGGAGTTCCCATTTTGAGGTAGACTAAAGCACACGTAAACTTTTCTGAGTTATGGAACAACTTACAAAGGCAGCATATCTGTTTTTTTTTTATCGTGCGAAAAATTATTAAAATAGGAGCCTGACTTTGTGAATAGTCTGTGTATGCTTCCTATTGGAGCCGGGATAACCCAGACTAGTAGCTTCGCTACTGCAGGACCGTAGCCAGACCATGAACACAGTGGGTGCACAGCTTCCGCTGCGGGTGCATGTACGTACATACGTTGATATACGTATATAATGCTCTGTTACACATATTTTCTGTATATATTATGTATACAAAAGCGTAAAAGCATGTTTATCTGGTCCACAAAATCTACACTTTAATTGCATGATGCGCTTTATAACACTGCACAAAACATCTTGCATATACGTACATTTAAGAGAGTGAGTTGTTTCCAACCACGGCGGTTCAACAGAGGCAACACATAGATGCGGTACGATGTCGGGATTTTTTTTTAGCGGGCTGATCAACATGTTTGTCTGTGATATTTTTTTAAATTCCTGGTAGGTGCGTCCAGATTTGTTGTGGATACATTGCATCCACTTGCACCCCCTTGTCTGCGGGACTGGCTGCTTTCTGAACCACCGGAGACTATTTATTTTAGGACTAAATTGTAAAAGCGAAACAGTGTGATATCACCCACCTTTTCTGTTAGTTGCCTCGGTGAAACTGCTTGATGAATAAGGCATGTCAATACCAAACACTTCGCCGTATAAATTAAACCACGTAACGTTGCCAGGGCACGATACGTGGAGCATAATATATGAAGGTCGGTTAAAAATACGTTTACATTGCTTACGTTTTTTTTAAGTGTAATAAGAATAGTTTACGTTTAATTGTGTTGCTGTTCAACGGCTTTTCCAGTCGAAGTACGAGGCACTTAGAATGATGTGGGACGAGTTCTTATGTTCCAAGTTGATGGAAGTCTGTTTGCTGTGTTATCGGTGATCATGTCACATCGCCTTTCACCGTACGATTGTATTTAAAATTTATGGCCGCCAAACATCTGCTTCAGCCGTTGAAATTGATGATTGCTCGACGCCAGTTCAGGGTTGTAAGCAGTATGTTATATGGTTCTTGAATTTCAGAATTGTATCTCACGTGAACTTTTATTTTCTGACAGCTCCTCTTTGGTAGTTGTAGCCAATGCAATAAGCCAGTATCACTCGAGTATGTTCTTCTTTTGTTAATTTGGGTTTTCATTATGAACAGCGATTGTGCGTCGGGTTAATGTGTGGCATTAATTAGAACGGTTTCATGTCGTGGGTTTAGGTCGTCGCTGGTTTCTCAACAGTATTTTTTTTATATTTTTAGGCCTGTGTGTTGGCAATATCTGTGTCTGTCGAATGTAGCTAATTGCCACCCACGCTTCTACCTCACAATTGGAACATTTACACTTTCCGAAATTATTTATTCATTTTTTTTTAATATTAGGCGATAGAGTTCGGAGACAGGGTAATCCTGAGCGTAATATATCGGTATTAAACCCGTTTAGGTTTCGACTACAATTTTTGCTGTTTTCTCAGGATGGAAGGTCCTCGAACCCACACTTTTAGTGTACAGGCGGCAAAGACCACCATCTTGGACTGTGTGGGCACCGTCATAAAAGCGGCAGCAACTACCTATCACTTCGCATCCTTATCCACTGGATGCGGATTAACACTAATCAATCATGCAGTAATGTAGATATATCTAACCCCGCACTAACGGTAACATTTTCAGTCTGTGACTAATGTTATTTCAAGACTGCCATCCTCGGTTCAGATTATGATAGATCAAAAGAACTGCGGAATGTGGAATGTTTCAGCTGTCTTGGTAGCCTTATAACATATGATGCAAGATGTACGCATGAAATTAAATCATGAATTACTGTTAAAAAGTAGCATTCAACCAGAAGACCTTTGGCCAGCAGACTGGATATAAAATTAGTGAAATGCTACATTTGGTTAATAGTTTTGTATGGTGCTGAAACTTAGACTTTTCGGAAAACAGATCAGAAATACCGTGAAAATTCTGAAATTTGGTGCTGGAGAAGGATGGAGAAGATCAGTTGGACGGATCGTGTAAGAAATGTGGAATATTGCTTGGAGTCCAGGAGCAAGGGAACTTCCCACATGCAGTAAAACGAAAGGAGGCGAAGTGGATCGGTCACATTCTGTAGGAGCTTCCTTTTAAAACACGTTATTGAAGGAAAGATAGAAGGGACGGTAACACGACGAGAAGACGTAAGCAGCTACTGGATGACGTTAAGGAAAAGAGAAAATACTGGAACTTGCAAGAGGAAGCACTAGATCGCACGCCGCGGAGACCTCGCTAAGGATCTGTCTCAAGACAGACTACGGAATAAATGAACTACTGTTCATATACATCACTTTCACAGTATTTATGGGCTCAGTGGTACTGAAAAGATGTTGCTGTAACAAAAGCGATTTTTTAAAATATGTAGACTGCTTTATCGCGACTGCAAGCAAGATACTTAGTACGGCTCTTTTAGGCACGTTCGCATATTCGCGAAAAACGTGTTACCTTCGCCGTCTCTGGCCGTCCGTATTCCGTATGTGTCAGCTCGGCTCTCGCTGGAGGAATTTTCGTGAAATTCGGTATTGGATACGTGTATTACATTCTGCCAAAACACTCGAAAGTTTGTTACGATCGGACAAAATATCAGGCACTGCGTGAACGCCTTAGGACGGTTAATCTTTGCCGACGGTATAAAATCGCCATAAAGGTGCTTTCTTCGAGCAAAATGGTATCAGACTATTAGGAATGCCGAGGAGGTAGAAATATTATGCAAACGCCGCACATTGTTATGTTACACATTCATTTCCTGTCTTGTTTTTAAATACATCATGCCTATTATGACAGCTGCGATGCAATCGAGGTAACCTGCAGTGTTGGCCAACTTTTAAACTACTATGGTTGTCTTACGTAATTACGTCAGGGAAAATTCCAGGATAGTTTTTTCTTGTTTTGAGGAGCTTTGATTCCGAAAAGGTGCATTCAGATTAGTTGTTCATGTCGGTGCGTTTTTTATAGTAATCAGGATTGTAACTACCGTACGCTTTGTTTATGTAACCCGAAATATCCATATGAACTTCATATATGTGCAAGATGTAGGCCCGTTCGGAAAATTGCGAAAAGTGACTGTTAGTTTCATCATATGTCTCCGTCTGCTCATCTGTCCATTTGTCTGCATGGAACAGCTCGGCTCCCACTAGACTGGTTGTCATAAAATTGGGTATTGGATGATTTATCGAAAATCTAGTGAGAACATTAAAATTTGATTAAAATCATAGAAGAATAACGGATACCTTAGAGAATGCCTATGCACATTTATGGTATCTCTATGAATTATTCTTAGGACAAAAGTTACGGACAGAGTTGTAGGGAAAATCAAAACATATTTTATGATCAATAAATTTTTTTGTCGAAAAAAGTTACTGAACATGAAATATGTGTTGTACTTTCTTTACCAGCTTTGTATGAAACATTTCTCGTTCTAAGAAGACTCGAGCGAGATATGATCACAGATATATATGTGTATATATATATATGGTTCCCAAGATTCCAAGTTGCCACTACATGCTTCTCATGTAGCCCTCCCGTCTTAAATCTAATAGTAACCAATTTCATGTTTTGTTTACATGTAAAATAACCACTGCCACCGGGTAGCAACCCAATTGCAGTAAATAAATAAATAAATATATATATATATATATATATATATATATATATATATTGGTCTTCATGTCAAGTACCTCTTATTCTTGTCAGGTTTTAATTGTACTTGAATTTTCTCGACAAACTTTCGAAAAATACTCATATGTAGTGTCATGAAAATCTGTCCAGTTAGAGCCGAGTTGTTCCATGCAGACAGACGGACTGACGGACAGACAAACATAACGAAGCTAGTAGTCGTGATTTCAAACATCCGCCGCGAAGTATATGAGAACTACTCAATTCTGTGCTATTACGCAGCAAGTAGTGGTAATTGCTTACCGATGTTTCGGGACAACCTGACGGCCCATTCTTCAAGGGTCAAGAATCTCATTCGAAGAAGAATTGAGCGAGATATGATCAAAAATGTATTTTGATCTTCTTGTATAGTACTATTATTCTTATCCTGTTTTTATGAAACTTGAATTTTCTCGACGAATTTTCGTAAAGTTCTCAAATATCAAGTGTCGTGAATATCCGTGAAGTGGAAGCCGCGTCGTTCCATGCGGACAGACGGACAGACATGACGAAGTTAATAATCATGATTCCAAGCTTCCGCCACGAAGTGGATGAAAACTACGCTCTTCTGGGCGTTTATGCAGCGAGTAGTGGTAATTCCTTACCGACGTTTTGGGGACAACCTCTCCGTCCAACCTTTAAGGTTCAAGGAATTGTCACTTCTCGCCGCTTCAAAGCCAAGAAAAAGCGCAGTTCTCAAGCTAATAGCAGCCTTTCACAATTTTTCGGACGCGCGTAAAAATAAAAAAAAAAAATGGGATATGCACCAGTGTAGTTCGACGAAACATTACGGGTTTTCAGGCCAACATTCACTATTCACAGACAGCATAGCGGATGCTGTTTGCTTGCCATTCGTTGGTTGCACGGTCTTATGCGTGTCTTCGTGGATTTCTACCGGACTTCGCGGTCGGTAGGGTCGATAAGGCCCAAATGGTGAGTAGTGGTATAGTCCTACTCTTTCTTTAACCTCAACCCTAGTTGGGGTGGGTAGTCAACTCCACGCATCGACCTTTTAACCCCCGGGAAACAGACCCGGTACCCCTTGTACCGTAGGCTGGGGGGCCCCAGGTCCGGTCTGGACGGTTACGAAAGATCTCTCCCCCGCCGGGATTCGATCCCCGGATCGTCCAGCCCGTAGCGAGTTTCTGCGTCGACTTCACTATTCCGGCCCACGCACGTGAAATAAACGGACTGGCAAAGTGCTTGGTCAAACCGATGTACAGTATGTGAAGGGTGGCGTTGGTACTGTCAGTACGCAGCATGCCGTGGAAGCGTATAGTGTGTGTGTGTGTGTGTGTGTGTGGGTCCTCTCTCTCTCTTCCTTTCCAGGCCCTGGATATAAGAAGAACTAAGGAACCAAATAGACGGATTTGTTTCTCAGTCCGTATATAAATTGAAGTGTTGTGTACTCGTAAATGTGAATATGGCTGCATAAATATTTTTATGTATTTATGCGTACGTGTTAAACTGATGGTTGTGATTGATTCTGATGCCGATGTTTGGATCTTATTCTATAGAGTTGTAAGGCCAGTTGTGATTAGCCATACCTATATTTTCAGTGCCCCTACCGGTATTCGAATTCCGTCCATCCAGCCAGAGAGTGAGGCCAATTCAGAAACAGAATCCGCCTTTTCAAAATAGAAGCTGACATGTCAGAGCCACCAAACTTGGCAAAATCGAAATTGGAAAAGTGTTCAACGGAATGATTCTTGATACTTCGTATGCGGACTTTTAGGACTTGACACCGTGCAGTCTTGTAGCTGTTTCCTAATATTTCGAGAGGGATTCGGTACGTTCCTCAGAAACGTTGGTGAGCACCTACAGCAGGAAAGCAGATACAAAACCGGCGGTTGGCGACGAAGTACTGCCCTCGTTGAATAGCTTCAGTGAGGAAGTGACAGTATTGCTATTGTCAGCTATGTTGCCAGATCGTGCTAGCATTGGATGTTTTTGAACTGCACAAAACGAAATTATTTTCACTCGTTTCTTTCGACAGTAGATTTAAGCCTAAGAGGGACGATTAAACCGTGATAATTGGGTCCCTTTCAACACTGCATGGCGCTTCCTCAGGTTACGGATGGAGGAACCGCCTTCAGTATGGAGGGTAGCTGCTGCGAATATTTTGAATTAGCGGTAGCGGACAGCCGACAAGGGCTGTTCTTCCAGCTTCGGGTTTTGGCGAGATGCTAACAACTCCTCAACGTAAAAACTGGCCTTTTACGAGACGGATACAATTGTCTTTGGCCTGGACTGATCCGTTGGTACGACCTAAGAAATGGAAAAGGGACATGAGATTTGGTACATGGAATGTAAAATTCAATTCAAGAAGAAATTAAGAGCAGGTTGAAGTCAGGGAATGCTTGCAATCATTCGGTGCAGAATCTTTTGTCTTCCAATTTGCTATGTAAAAATATAAAGATTGAGATATACAGAACTATAATTTTTCCTGTTTTGTACGGACATGAAACGTGGTCGCTCACATTGAAGGAGGAACGTACGCTGAGGGTGTTTAAGAATAGGGTGCTGAGGAAGATATTTGGGCCTAAGAGGGACGAAATGAAAGGGGAGTGGAAAAAAACTGCATAATGAGGAGCTTAGTGACCTGCTGTCTTCACCAAATATTATTGGGATGATCAAATGGAGAATGTGATTGGCTAGTCATGTAGCACTATGAGGTAGAAGAGAAGTGCAAACAGAGTTTTGGTGGGGAGACCTGATGGAAAGAGGCCATATGGGATATCTAGGCATAGATTGGACGGTAATATTAAAATGGATCTTCAAGAAGTGGGATGGGGTTAGCATGGTCTGATTTGGTCTGTCACAGGATAGGGACAGGAGACGGGCGCTTGTGCATACGGCAATGAACTTTCGGGTTCTATAATATGCGGGGAATTTCATGACTAGCTGAAGACTCTACGTCATGTAGCTAGGTGGCTAGTTAGTGTTGGTGAGTATTCAAACACAGCATCAATTCCCGTAAGACCTGAATTTTCGGGAACAGCTTCCGGACAAAAACAGAATGGAAATGGAGTCTGCACTGTCGGTTCATATGTTTTTAGGGTTTTTAGATTCATTGAGTGCTTTTTACTAGACTACACAGTACGAAAGTCGCGAAGACCACACAGCATGAAACTGCACCACCGTCAAAATTTCGGATCTCGTAAAGCGCAGAACTGTCATTCCTTCGGCCACATTAGAGTTTAGAGATGCTAAACTGTCGAGCATGCCGGCAACTTAAACTGATTGGTAGCAGACTGGTGAAGCATAACGAAACAGGTCGGATCCTGGTGAAGGTGTATTTGCTTGGTACGCTATTTTTGCGTCCCGTAAAACATGGAGACAAGGAAAAACTGCTGGTGTTCTTTTGTAGGAATTTGTGAAAGATAAACCTACTTGGCGACAAAATGAAAATAAAAAGCTATCAAGTCTACCCTTACTGGCTATACAGAATCAGTAAACTACAGTGGTAGTCCTGTTTTCACTCAGAAACATATGCGCTTCAAACTTTTTTATGAGGCTCTTGTACATATAGTGCAGCAGTGTTTAAAGCAACAGTTCTAAACCGGGATGTGCTTGTCCCTAAGAGATACATTAAGCCTCACAGAGGGATACGTGAGGCGTAGTTACGGTTCCCATTATTAAAAACAAAAAAGGACACTACGTATAACGTAACATTAATGCGCGTTCGCTTAACCATTGACGTGGAAAAGCAATAAGTATTACATTTTCTGAGTGTGTGGTTTGTAACCGCACGCATCCAACATGCAATGCGCATGCTCCGTATTGTTATCTGTGGTCTATCTGGCTGCGCCGTGTTTTCCACATGATCGCAAACGGCACGATTTTCGGGAAAAAGTTATTGAACATAAAATGTGTTTTTTTTTGGTACACAGTTTTTTTCTGAAACATTTCTTATTTTATAAAGAATTCAGCGAACTAGTATTATAAATGTGGATGGGTATTCATGTCATGTGCCCGATATTCATGTCGTGCCCGATATTCATGTCATGTGCCCGATATTCACGTAATGTGCCCGATATTCATGCCACGTGCCCGATATTCATGTCATGTGCCCTATATTCATGTAATGTGCCCGATATTCATGTCATGTGCCCGATATTCATGTAATGTGCCCAATATTCATGTCATGTGCCCGTTATTCTTGTCGTATTTTAACGAAACTTTAATTTTCTCTACAGATATTCGAAAAAAAACTCGAATATGAAATGTCGTGAAAATTCGTTTATTTAAAGCAGAGTTGTTCCATGCGGGCGGACGAACAGACTTGACGAAGCTAATAGTCATTTTTGCAGGTTTGCGAAAGCGCCTAAAAACAGCACGGTGATAATACAACGGTGTCATAATAAGTATTCGTCGTACAACGACTAAATTCATTGCTAAATATCGTAAGTTAAAGTCGCATAAATATTTATATGCCCTTCGGTAGTTCTAGTTTAAATGTGGGTCAAGACGTCTTACTGCATAAATCTTAAACGATCAACGATTCTGTGTCTTTGAACACAAAGCCAGCTGCGCCAAGAACACACAGTTTATGTGATGTTGGCCAAGAATTTTTTCGTTCCATGACTTGGCATTTCTGATGAAAATTTAAGTATGTCAGACGTCTTTGAGAACAATACAAGTACATCACTTTACGACGTCTTTGATTACTTGTTCAATGAATATATTATGATCTTCCTTACCACGATTTTTTTTAACTTCTGACATCAGCGACTGATTTTTGTAGCATGCTACTGCGGAGTGTGTGGATTGACGGTAGATTGGAATTAACACTCAGAACCCCCCAGATACGGGCATTTTGAAGCGTGCGTGATGGTTGTGTGTGTGTGTCAGTGGGCGTGCTTCTTTGTGCATGCCCAATACATGCATGGGTCATTTGCAGCCCAAATCAGTTTCGGTTATTTTTGTTGTTCTTCACGTATGATGTCCCGATGTCATATGCAAATTAAAATACGTTGCACGATATCTATACGGGCCGTGAGAGCGTAGTCGGTATAGCGACTCGCTACGGGCTGGACGGTCTGGGGTTCGAATCTCGGTAGGGGAAGATTTTCCGCACCCGTCCAGACCGACCCTGGGGTACCATGTCTTTTTCCCCGGCGTGAAGCGGCCACGTGATATAGTTACGTATATACCTGCATTATGACGTTTCTTTACTGCAGAAATTATAACCTGTTTAGTGATGATGAACTGGTAGAGTAAATCACAGCCAAAAACAGTTATTTAAAATGTTAACTGTTGTAGGAGCTTGATTAAGCTTCACGCTTTACACTTTACGTTGCAATTAGCGTAGTCTGTAAAGCGACTGTGCTACATGCTTACTTTCCGAGTTTCGAATCCCTGTAGAGACTAGAGTTTTTTTCATTTCCAAAAAGTTAATACCGGCTCTGGGGGGGGGGGCAGCTTCCAATTAAATGGATAGCAGATTTTTTCGTCGGGGTAAAGCGGCCGGAGCGTGAGGCGAACCATTCAACCCCGTCTAGTGCCGAGGTTAAGAATAAGTGGAACTGTAGCTCTCCTTCCCCTGTTTGTCTTCCTGGCTTGGACAGGGAATACTTCACTTTTTTTGCTGTTGAGAAATTGCAGCTTTGTCGTCAAGACGTGTGTAAAATATATGTAAACAAAGTTAAATGTAGCGTTTAATTGATACCAGAGCCCTTCTGTGCTGTTGGTGTGACCATGCGCTCATACACAGAACCACGAAATGAACAGTGTACTGTCCTGTACTGCAATTGTCGGACCAGTTACGTAGTACTGGCAGAGCCAGAGAGCTGCATTGAAACCAAAACTCTTCGCCGTTGCAATTTTCTCCATGTTATGAACATGGTAAAACATGATGATTCAACACCGCCAATATCAGTCCCCAACTGGATACTATCCTAAGAAAGTCAGTTTCCGCATCATTCAGGGGTCATCCTTAACTTATCACGGTATGTGTGACAGTGTTGTAACACAATATTTCACGGTGAAGTTATTTGTCCTACATGCAGCCATCGAAGTAAGTGATCACTTATGAGTCGGCTGTCTGCTACTGTCGCTTGCTCAGTATATTCGCAGATGCTCTTCATCCGCACCAAGAGACAGCTGTGACGTGGTAAACCCACTTGACGCGGGCAGTCAAAGAACATTAGAAAGCATTACCCCGTCAAACTTCCGAGTCGGGGAGACGCAGCCTCATAGTGGAGACCGAGAGTATATAATGTGACATGCCGACAGATGAATATGGAGCAATGGAGGAATGATGATGAGCGGAAACGAAACTGACGACAGTCACCGACAAAACCTTCGAACACAACAAATTTAACATGAAATTACTTGGGAATATACTGGAGGCTGCACAGGTGTATGACGCGAACTTAAGATTGCACATAACAGTTTTCGTCACCACTAGGGACTATTTTCATGGTGTTGAAGTGCGGGCGGGACATGGAGGATATGAGAAATGCATACAGAATTGTATTCTGAAAATGTGAAGAGATAGGATCCTTTTGGGAGATCTGGGCATAGATGGAGGAAGTTTCGCTTGATCGTTAAGAACTGAGGTATGAGTTATGAACACTGCTGTGTTCAGGAGCGTGACAGTGTGCAGTCTGTTAGAGGTTCTACACGATCACCCTTTGTAACTTTTTTGTCCCGACGTTCCCAGTCTGGTAGGTGATCCTCTTTCGGGAAAAGGGTGTGGTTCACCGAATCACATATAGTTTTAATTATTTCTTTTTCACTTGTATTATTTACTCAATTTACTCTTGATATAAAATAATGGAGCGCTATATCCAGTAAAATAACTAGATAATTTCTAGGAAACTAACACAGTCACTTCTCTGTACTCCTACTTATACCACACTCGTACGCGACTGAATTCGCACTGGATTGCTAATGTCCGTTGTCCGCTGCTAACGTTTTCTCATTTAAATCTCTTCACTCCTACCTATCACCGACGGTCGTGAATATACATTGACAGATTAACTTACAACGCATGCCATGAACCGTCCGTAACTGACGCCAGCAATCCTAAGAAACAACTATACTAAAAATAATCGGCAGCAAGTTTTACAGACATTAAAAAAAAATAAACTTGCAGCCTCCGCGGTTAGGGTAGATTTAGCTACCTCTGGAGCTCATTGGTAGGCTCTTCTTAGCAGGATAATGAACAATCGATTTGCCTAAAAGGAGGGGAACCTCTGCACCATATGGCTGACTACAAGCTTCTGAAAAAGGGCTGTGCTGCGTTGAAGTTGGGTTTAGAGAACTGGTTTAAACGTTCTAGAGTAATGAGTATCGCTTCAATGACCCGGAATGTTACATGGCCTAATGATGAGAGCACAGAACTCGATTCTTTTTTTCGAGTTGCCTCTGACGGTAATAATGCTGATAAAGACCAATGGGAAGTGTTAAGAAAACAGGAAATGCATTTTTTTCTCCCAAATCGCTGTAGGGTCCAAAGTTCGCGAGATACAATCAGTCGCACGCTCTATTTGTGGTGACGTCATAAGCGGAACCGAGGCGTCAATGCTGTATCCCCGTGCGTGTTAAGTCTGTGTTGTGGTTTAGTTTTCTTTCTTTTGAAATGGTTTTTATAGTTCATAATGCGGACGTAAATTCTAATGGAAGAACGGAAGCGTTAATCAGAAGATTTCACTTCACAATTTCCCAAACCTTGACGAATGACCGAAAATATTTGAAGTCTGGAAATTTGGAAGAAAAGGAAAACATCTTTACTCTTTTAAATAACGGCGGAGTGATTTAATGGATCAACCGACACACTTAATGAAATACAATTCGTAACAAGTATCAAACACCTACATGTTTCGGCACCGGCGTGAAAACTGTGGGAGATTTAGAACAAAGGAATGTAAGCCCAACATGTTAATCTAGGTATTACACTGCCCGTATTGGAATGTATTCATTTAGTAGTCTGTCTTACGACAGGTCCAAAGCCTCTTCCACAACGATCTCTCCATATAGTGCGATCTAGAGATTTCTCCTTCAAATTAGAGTATCCTCTCCTTTCCTTAAGGTCATCCAGTAGCTTCCTACGTCTTCTTCCTCGTTTTCCTGTCACTTCAATCCCTCCTTTTATCTTTCCTTCAATAACCTGTTGTACAGGGTGCGGCAGAAAGAACTCCCCTATTTGGGAAGCTAATAAATTCGAAACCAAAGAAGATACGGCAAATGTTTTTTTTTTTTATTTATGGAAAGTACACAGAATGCCGTTTTACATCAACGTGTTTTGAACAAAACATCACTCAAGTGGCGGCCTTGAATATTGATACACTGATGTAGCCTCTCTCGGTAGTTGTCCATGACCTTGAGAATCATTTCAGGTGTAATGGCAGCAACTTCCTGTCGTATCGCCTCCTTCAGAGCTTCCAAAGTTAGG
>Ga0123354_10007333_pt1 | contig 16580 bp, 8 predicted proteins | sample TergutLab28metaG_2_FD_97872 | JGI IMG/M metagenome (GOLD analysis project Ga0123354, IMG submission 97872) | Labiotermes labralis P4 segment gut microbial communities from Petit-Saut dam, French Guiana - Lab288 P4 | ecosystem: Host-associated > Arthropoda: Insects > Digestive system > Gut ...
AACAATTGGTATATGTTATGCTTTATGTTGACTGGCTGTTGGCAGGATCCCGATCCTGCCAACAGCCAGCCAACAGGATTAGGACGGAACTACAGTTCATCCTGATTCTGCTCGCAAGCTGTCAGCAAACCTGTATGACGTATACCATTGCTGTGTGTACAGTGAAAAATTCTTGATGATAGACAGAGGAACTGTCCGAAACATGTAGAGTTTTATTCCAAAAATAAATTTGAGAAATTAGTGCATCTAGTTGGTTTTATTATAAGAATAGGTCTGTGCCTTAAATACGGTAGTGGAGATTTCGTTACGAATGCTAGTCCAGTATGCGGTTCAATAAATAAGTAGTGTATGGCTGTATATGAAACAGGCGATCGGAATATTGTACTCAGATCAAATTGCCTTTGTTTTCACAACATACTCGTAGGTCATCACGCTTCTTACATCACGCAGAATTTCTTTGCGCGTTCCAGTACAACATTCGTAACTGTAGTTCATTAATTAAGAAATCTGTTTCATGGACCTTACTTTTGTGTTGCAGAAATCCTACCTAATAGGAATTAATCTTTGACACACGAAAATTAACCTGAAGTACATTGAAAGATCCACTTCGTTCCGCGCAGTAAACCCACTCCGTCACCTTTATAAAAACCTACCAATTAATCCTGTACAGTGAAGTAATCGCTACGTGTTCTGAGATCCGTAATAATCACAGAAATAAAGTCTGTGGGGAGAGTATAGGATTTTTGAATATTGAACCTGGTGGTACTTGAAGTACTCACTGGGACTTAAGGAGTTCAACCTCTGCCCCTAATATTATTCTGTTTTCTGTTACAGGATTCATAATAAGTCGGGCTACAGGAAATTCTCATTGAATAAGTAAAAACATTCTTTTGTTAGTTGGGTGTTCTTACTGTTTTGTTTTCAGAATCTTATAATTTAGCAGGGAAACAGCTAACGTATTACAAGTCTGGAACATAATGGGTAATGTCTTTTGAGTGTGTATAACTGAACTGTAGAGCCCAGCAGTAACTACGTGCATCACTTGTTATAATGTTAAAAAACTATGTAACGTAATTAGTCACCATTTTATTTATTGATGTAACTCGTAGTATTTATGCTGCTATTCTCATATCTGTTTCCAGATATCTCGTTACTGTTGTGCAGTTCGCTGTTGCAGTTGTTGGTTGCCTCCGGGAGCTGTTATGAAGCGTCAGACGTCATGTGTTTTCTGCAATGCAAAATTTATGCTATTTGTGTTGCTCTGAGTACTCGTTGTGGTGTACCCTCCAGGGGTTAGTGTGGGGCTGGCGATTTGGACAAGTTAGCTGTTGGCGCTGTACCTGCAGGCTGCTCACAGTTGCAACATACACACAGCAGTCAACCGCCAGTTGAATATATTCGACAGACATCGCAAACATTTCGTGAAAATAGCTTTCACATTCATAACTGTCTACTTTTAAATACATTTTTCAGTTTTGTCCATCAAAATATTTTTTGAGAAAAATTTTCAGACCAAATCAAGACTTTAGATTACGGCATATTTTGCAATGGAACAAACTTACATATCAAGGAAATGGATGAGAAGTTCTTTAAAGGTAGAAATTGTAACAGCAGCCTAGAAGGACGTTACAGCACTCTGACAAGAAGCGACGGTCTTAGCTCCGAGTGAAGCATTGCAGCTTTAGTATTAACAGTGAGACCGTTTGCAATAATTCGGACATTATCAATGCTAATGAAAACATTACAGCGGCGAACGTTCTAGCACCATGGGAAGAGTCCGCCTGTTTCTCACGTAAACTTGCGTCAGCAAGTCATGTGCCTGAAACGGCTGTAATATAAAAACCTTCATTAACAAAAGCAAGTGAAGAGCAAATTTTAAAGGATGGCGGATTTTAACTTAGAGTATTATCTGTCTTGAAGCATTATTATGAATAATAACGTGATATTATGATAAAAAGTTAAATTTCTTTATTTTTCTTTGTTTTCGTATGACTGATATTGTATGCGATTAGAAGAAAAGGTTGGTGACCTTTATTTTCGAGCTTGTCATGTATGATAAATAAATATACTAGTATGTATACAATGTCCGACAACTGAGATTCGATACTGGTCCATTTAGGATAAAAACCTGCTACACTCTGTTGTAATGTGTTTTGTCTTCGTTTCTAATATTTTTTTTTTCTAAGACAGTTGGGCCATGGCATTCTACTGATTACGTCTTGCAGGAATTGTTTTGTTCACACTGTAGTGCAACTTTCTGTAGCCAAGGTTTTGGCTTCATATCGTATTTGTTATTATTATGAACCTTACTTCTGTAGATTCCTTCAAACCCGAAACATACACAATCAACTTTTACTTTTTAAGTATAGTAAATCTTATCAGCCTGACTTTTCTCGTAATTGTGAGTTGATCTTATGGCCTTTAAAATTTGAGAATTTTTTAACCCAAAACGTTGGCACATAGATTTCTTATGTATTTTTGATATTTTAGGGACAAACTGCCACTCTAACATGAATGTTCTAATATTCGTGTACAATGTAATGTAATAAGGACTGCTCAGTTTTTAATGTAGACAATAACGTGACAGAAAGTGTGAACTCTGCTTATAGCTTGTGTCAGTTTTTTTATGTTTTAAAAGGTACAGTGTCTTCTTCTACTTCATCGGTTTTTTTGTTATTTATTTTGTATTCAGTATGTATTTTACAGTGCTTATTTTTTGTAGGAAGTAGCATTCGCTACGCACTCGGGTAAGTTATATTGCTGTTGCCGCTGAGTTTGTCGGTGACCAATGGTGCTGTTGAGCTAGCCCGTTATTAAGGAAGTATTGTATTTAATTGAGGTGTTATTGTTACATGCACCAATATTTAAATTCAGAAATCCGGTTATATCGTACAGGTGAAGAAAGAAAAGAGGAATTTGATATGCGAAGACGTGTAAGCCTAAGCATGAAATTCGGAAAGTAGGCTAATTTCGTAATTCCATTCTGTACGGCGTCTCAGTCACCGTGCAGCAATGGGCGGTCATCGGAAAAACATAAGGTCTTATTGTCGAAGTGCCTTTGCGTCTGTGAAAGTTTTTTTTTTCTGTTTCAGGTACAAGCGACCCTTATGTCAAATTCAAAATTGGCGGTCGGCTACTGTACAAGTCCAAGACCATCTACAGGGAACTGAATCCAGTATGGGACGAGAGTTTTACGTTACCGATTGAAGATCCTTTCATGCCGGTCCACATCAAGGTACAAATTATGACACGAATGGTTGGTTCGTGTATTGCTTGATGACACTGCGTCTATCATAGATGTCTGTAACGTCGAAGGAAATGAAAGAATTAGGTCTGGTATGTTGGTAATGATGGGTAGTCTAAGTAAGTGATGGTGTTGGTAGTAGCAATGTTAGTAGTAGCAGCCTAGTAATAGTAGTAGTAATAGTAGTGGTGGTGGTGGTAGTAGTAGTAGTAGTAGTAGTAGTAGTAGTAGCAGTAGTAGTAGCAGTAGCAGCAGCAGCGGTAGTAGTAGTAGTAGGCGCATCAGCTGTTGACGCTATTGAGGCCTACTTGACATATAGACCATATTATTGTCACAAAGTGATAGAAGTTGGCCCAGATTATTACGACAGATGCAGACAGATGAAAGTTGCATAAGATTTAAAATACCAATGACTCTAAACAGAACAAATCTCGGCTTAATACATGGAAATGATCGCGCGATATTTCATGCATTGTGCATGGAAGTCTTAACTGTTTGCCTTTGATTATGTGCTTCCGAAAATCATCTGCAACGTGCCTAACACTAAAAGGCATGCATTTCGGGGTCCAGCTTTGCGACTGGTGTGGTATGCTGTTTGAAAACATTTGTTCAAATAGCCTTTGTGACGACGCAGTGGTCGCAAGGCTCTGTTAATAGTAGCGTGAATGGCAACCGTCAGAATGACAGCGCATATTGAAATGCCTTCCGGAGAAACGGGGCAGGTGTCGAACTGTACATTGCAGTTTACAGTATATGTGGGAAGTAGGTTCCTTGAGAGAATGTGATTGTGTGTCAGACGGATGTGGCCGGCACGAAGTCGAGTTGCCACAAATCTACGGGGTGTGGACTGCACTTTATTTCGGCTATTAAAGTAACCTGCATTAGAACTCTCAGGTTGTTAACCTTTTAAAGACGAAGCGTAATCCGCTTAATATAAGGAATCAATCCGCACCGCGCTGTGAACACTTCCAACACGGTTATAAAAACCAATCAGTTAGTGATGTATAAAACAAAAGTCGCTGTCTGTTCTGAGATCCGTACAAAACACTCAACGCAAGGCGAGCACCATGTAGAGTTTTTGAATGTTAAACCTGGTGGTACGTAAAGGAACCGTTAGGCTTTAAAAGGTTAAAAGGCAAGGATAATCTCTCCGTCGTCATCAGGGAAGTGATGCAGGAAGTTTCATAGCATTCAGATGCTGTGAAAGCGTCAGATTTTATTACTAGCTAACCTGTCATTCCTCTGGACATGAGAATTCGAACTTCGAACTTGGTGCTATTCAGGCAGTTTACCACTGAGGTAACTTGCTCAGTGTCGTGGCGTAAAAATTGACACTCATCTTACAAAGTGATGTAAGTGGTTTTATATAAGGCATTAGAAAGGATGGGGCTGACGCAGACATATGTCTACTTATTTTGGTCAGTGCCGGACCACAAGAACTGACACTTGACATCAAAATCTGCTGGGACATCAAAACTGTCTTATTTTGAAGAAATTGTCATATGGCAAAAACATGTATCCGCAAAATTACTTTCCACCATATTCTGACTTCCTCTTGTCGTCATGCATATAAGTGCCTCAAATGGAATTTCTTTCACACCATGTTTCTTGTCTGCAAGCTATAAAGTTGTGTCTGCGCTTCATTCATGAAGACAGTGTAGGTATAGCTAGATGAATTCATAACCACGACACTAGATAGAGATGAGTGGTCATCTTCATGCCCCAGCGTATTTATCTGTGAATAAGGAGCGTGCAGTAGACACTGCATAGGTCGTGTTACTTGAAGATTTTCGGTGACAGGTGTTATAGATACACGCAAGCACCTTGAATCGCTATGTAAGCTATCCTTTCTTCTGGAAATCGGCATATAATGACATTAAAAATTTACTTTCCTAAGTCCATTTGCGAGAATTCTTCAGATTGTTTCAGAATCCCAAATTTTAATCCAGACCGAGCACAGCCTTTTAAAGATCCCTCTATTTTTTTTATTACGGAAGTCACATTCCTAGACAGAATCAAGGACGTTTCAGAACGCACGTTGAGGCGGTTAAAGAGAGTAGCACATGTTAATTTTTATAGTTTTTCTTTCTTTAATTACATATTTATTATCTTAATTTCTTTGATATTTCATATGTTGAAAAATTTGTAATTCAACTATTTAGAAATCAAGTTTATTACTCTATTCAATTCCGAAGTGCGGTTATTTAATATGCAGTGACATTTCAGGAAGACTTTAGAGGCATTGTGTATATCTTACAGTAAGGCCGGGATAGCGTAGTTGGCATAGTGACTTGCTACGAGCTAAATGATTCGGGGTTCGAGCCCAAGTGGGGACGAGATTTTTCGTTCTCGACCAGAACTACCATGCGGCGCACCCAGTCTACTCTACAGTGGGTAGCGGGTCTGTTTCATAGGGTAAAGCGGCTGGGCTGTGTCTTTGACCACCCACCCCCATCTAGCGCCTAGGTTAAAGAAAGAGTAAAGCTTACATCTCCTCCACCTTCGGGCCTTCATGGCCTGTCGTAGGGCGAGCTTTAACTTTTTTACTTTGTACCTTAGCGCTGTCGTAAAGAGGTGTACTTGCAACGTGTATCGACGCTTTATATTTGCATCTAATGAAATAGTTAGGCCTCGAAGATGGCATTCCTCCCTTCATTTGCAAGCAAGGTAAAGCTGTACCTCTTTGCTACACTTCGGTGAATGCCCTTTGTGCAATCTCTCTGTGTGACGCAGCTGTCCGGTTCTGTGACCACCCACCATTTCCTAATTTAACAGTTCTGGTGTTTCTTCCAATTTATATATTAAGTGGCAAGGTAGGCTTACCTGCTACTGGAGTTAGTTGTGAATACCTTCTTTGTGTTCTGGAAATCCTTGAGCTCGAATCTCAGCAAGTAGACCGATAGTTTCCATCGGTTTCCTCCTGTTGAGTGCTGCAAACATGTAATGATTTGGGAAAGTTTTTTTCGACATCGAAATTCTTCATTCGCGTTTATCACATCATTCCACTCAAAAAAGTACTTTTATGAATCAGCGAAGTCTTCTTAACATTCGTTTCTCGCCTTAGATTTATTTTCAGTAATAATAACCATAGCAGCGCTCCTGACATTTCCAGGTCCTAAACATTTGTTCATGTTCTAGGTATTTGATTACGACTGGGGGCTCCAGGACGACTTTATGGGCTCCGCGTACCTGGACCTTACCAAGTTGGAGCTCGGCAAGTGAGTATAATACGCAGAGTCTATAGAGTATGTTAGCCAGTGCGCAAAGTGTTTTCGAATGCGCAGAGTCTGTTGTCAGATAAACAATTTATTTACCTTGCCATATTCCAAGTACTAATCTTGAACACCATGGAGGTAAGTCCCACTTGGGGTACCTGTAGTTGCTTATTGAAGGAATGTCAGGCATTCGAAGGAATCCTACAATTCCTTCTCATAATTATCTGCCTTCATCAAAACAACGTGTAATGCACCATTTCTCACGCACCAATTTACATTGTTTAACTAGTACTCCGACGCGTTTGGGCGCTCGCCGATGCCATCCTCAGGGCTTCCCGTCTCAACTGCTAAATTTACCGGCAGTAGCTAGGTTTACAACAGTCTGCTACTAGTCCCAATCCTGTGCCACATTTATCCAATGCACACCTCACCATTCTGTTCCCGTAAGACCCATTTCAATATTATCTTCCCATATAAGACTAAGTCTCTCTTTCTTCTTTAGGCCAGGTTTTCCCGCCCACATCTGGAATGAATTCGTCCACTCTCCCTAACGTTCCACATGCTCCGTCCATCTCATCGTTGCCGATATTATCAACGGATTAATATTTTGTGAGCAGTGCAAACTCTGAAACTTCTTATTATACAGTTTTCTCCAGGCTTCTGTTATTTCCTTCTTCGATCAAATATTGTCCTCAGAACACTTCTTGTTTTTTGACACAACCTTAAGCACACCTTTCGCTCAATAAGGGCATATACCTACTAGCGTTCTGTTGCTGTAGTGCGGCCATAAGCAACTATCATATAGGGATGTTCAAGGTTATGATAATGTGAGGTCGGGTAGGTTGTACTAGCGTGATGGAAGGACATATCCGCTGTGCCTCCAAGTCAGAATTTATTGGAAAATCGTGCCCACCTCGCCATGAACAATTCTTCCTCCTTGTTCAAACGACGCCACACTTTGTCACATTAACAGTTAAATGAAACATGACAGTGAGTTCAAAACCAACTAATTTGAGCCGTGTTGGTCAGCTTTCAGAAATATAAGCACGTTTGTTTCAGTTTTCAATGTTGTAGAAGTTAAAAATTAAAGAGAATTTATCCAGAAAATAATGGCATAAGTTGCCTTTGTGTCTTGTGCTCCAGTGTCAGTGAATGGAGGAACATGAATTGAGTTCCTTCATACATTTTACGTATTACTTGGTTCCAGTTTTGGTGTTTGAATGAGGAAATGGATCTGTGGCTGCAATAGTGCGAAGCTCATGTGGTGTACAAAATCGCAAAGCAAGCTCTTAGAAAGCACATGTACTGCAACTTCCGTAGATCTTTCTGCTGTTCTGCCATTCTGCAGTGATTAACTGTTCACGTATTCTTTGGAAATGTTAATATAACGGATGTCAGACAGCGATTTGTTTTAGGCGAAAATGTTGATTTTGGTAGGTTCGTTACCTAGCGATAACACGTTCAAATAATATAAGCCGTAGACGGCCAAAACAAATACTTCAGTGGACACTATCTAGAAAAACTTGTAGGTGGGCCCGAAATTACAGTGCTTGCAATAAATTTATAAATCATTGGAAGAACTGAATTTGAAGGAAAGGGTGTGGCATAATGAAGGATAAGCGTGATTGCAGGCGTCCGCCGCTTAGTAGATGAGATCTGCCCTCTTCCGGGATTTTACGCAGCGTATAGTGGTAATTCTTTGCCGACGTTTCGGGACCAATGGATTCTTGGCCCTTGAAAGTAGGACCGATATGTTGTCGCGAAAGGTCGGTAAATAAATACAGCTATGCGCTGAGTAATTTTCGCAGAAGAGCGCGGATCTTATGAAGGACACTTTGTACCGTAACAGGAGTCTAGAAAAGTGACAGGACACCGCCCTCGGCCCTGCCTCCTGCGTTTCAACAAAAAGGGGAGAAGAAAGTTTTAGCAGATAGTCTCTCAAGGGCAAGGGGATATTTCGAAAATTTCGCCTGAAAGTATGGCTTTAAAACGTTCAAGTGAAGAAGAAACAGTGTCAGTTTAATGATACTGACTTGATGAGGCTCATGTTTGTTGAGTGCTTCGAACTTACTTCAATTACCCTAACAATGAAGTTACCTTCAGTAGATGATTTTTTTTTAGAATTTCCCAACATGACGGTGATGACTATTGACATTCATAGTGAAACCCCATGTAGTTCACGTGCTTTTTTCCATCGTGGCCACGTGACCGTTAAGCTAGTGATTGCGTGTTCTGTTACATTTGTGTTGCATTATATGCCTTTAATGTTTGATATGCAGACTTTGTGTTTGGAATCAGGATTTGAATTTCTCTTATGACGAAAGAGAAAGAATTAATATTACAAAGCAGTGTTATTTATTGTGTCTTTGCCTTTATGAGGGTGTAAATTAAGGACGTTATGTCTGACAAATGTGTCGCGTTTTAATGTAAATGTTAAAGAGAATAGTAAACTATTCTGATAGTCACACGTGTCGAAATTTCCCACATCAGTTACATAAATAAGTTAGCACGTGCCATGAAGAGTCTGAGTCGTAGTAAAACAGAATGAGTCAGACTCATACGTCCACAACTCGACGTGTTCGATAAAATAAGCGCGCTATCAGAATGCAGTTAGGTGGTGCCTGTGTTACCGCAGCTCTCTTCTGTCGCGCAATATCTCTGCTATTGACAAGGTTTTTCAACAAAAGAATTCGTAATTACGTACACTGTAGTATCTCTGCCATTGATTATATTTGTGAGCAGTAAGATTCTATTGAAGAATTCCTGCAGTTGACTGGCTTTTTCGACAGCGGAATTTAGGAGTCTAATTTAGTATAGACACTCTACAACCTTGTATTTATCTACAATATAATGTAGGATTGTTGTGCACTGTCGAATTTGAAGTAGATGAGTTTTATCGTCGGTGTAATTTGAGGCTTTATGTTGTAGCTTCTCTACAAGTGATTATCACCTGACAATGTACTTTACTATTTTTTTATTGTAGTACTTCTCCCGGTAATTAGCCGTGTCAACAGCAGAATTTATATTCCCGTACAGTGTGACAGCTCTACTGTGATTGTCTTTGTTTCATTAAAATCTATAATTCCGTACAGTGTAGTACCTATACTCTTTTACAGGTATTGTAGGTAACAGTATTTGTTTAGCATTGTTGTATCTTGATGGTGAATGTACTGGCACTGAGCCTGTATTTCCAGGTACATAAATTGGAAGAGAAAGAGGAAACTCTTTGTCCTGCAGACTGCAGTACGCAGATTACGTTAAACGCCAAACGTGGGTCGAGTGCGGTTGGATTTTGTGCGAATTTAAACTATGCGAATTTTAAATATTGCAATGTAAAAGCATTAATAAAGTCTTGTGTCATGCGCAAAATTTTAAATAATGCGAATCATAAAATTAGCCTTTGTTGGACAGAAGGAGAACACTGACATACACACAGCAGATAATCCAGATCCATCATGCAAATACTAAGACATGCTTCCAACATACCATAAGGGCATTAAATGTAGTAGCTTTAGTATGTACGTGGAACTCCCTGAGGATGGTTATATGTGATAACCGAAACATGTAGGAGTTATCAGTGTTTTTAGTGTGTTATATTTTAATGTTTTAAAATATCAACAAATTTAAACGAACATATAAGTGCATAAGTTGGTTATAATAAAGTGAATATTAGCCTTTGTTGTTTATTTGTTGAGTTGTGTTTTGCTTAGGAAGTATATGTTTGAATGCAAACTACGCTACAACGGTTGTAGATTTATGCGCTCCGACGACACATTCCCCTACTTTGCATTTATTCTTGTGGGAAAATTTGTCTTGAAATATGCGAGGTATTCAGGAACGCGTCTCTCGCATAAAATGCCACCGCATCGTACTCATATCAACGGGGTATATTTTCTCTCCTATTTCTCGCTTAATATTCACTGCACTGTATGGCCTGTAGGCCGGATAGCTCAATCGGTATAGCGACTGACTACGGGCTGGACGGTCCGGGATCGAATCCAGATGGGGACGAGATTTTCTGCCCGTCCAGACCGGTCCTGGGGCCCACCCAGCCTCCTTTAAAATGGGTACCGGGTCTTTCCCGGGGGTAAAGTGCGGCCGGGGCGTGCTGCTGACCACTCAACCCCTTCTAGTGCCGCGGTCATGGAAGAGTAGAGCTATACATCTACCCCACCTCTTTGCCACACCGGGCCTGTAACGGGATCACTTTACCTTACTGTATGTTCTAGTTCACTGTGTTAAACTTTGCAGGCCGTCGGATGTGGCCTTGACTCTACGCGATTTTGGCAAGTCGGAATACCTAGGAGAGATTGTTCTCTCGGCCACCCTCTGGCCTCGCACCCAGGAAGACAAAGATCAGGTAAGTTACGTCAACCGAACGCCGCACCGGAGCCTGCAGTCAGCCTCGTCGATGACGTAATCTACATTTGTTCAGCTGTACATATATGTGTTATGGTATAGAGTAATGCATGTTGAGATCTTTCTTTTTTCTGTAACAGTTACCGTCAAGTAATGTGGGGCACGACAGGTTTTCCCAGCTACTTATATGCCGATAGTAAGTGCTAAGTGTCTCTCAAATTAAGACTTATTAATTTTGCACTTTTATTGCCTTGAATTTTAACCATGCGGAAGACTTATACGTTCCAAGAGCTTTTCATCCTGCGGCAGTATCCTAAGGGGAGAATATCCTTTCTACTGCCCCTCGGACATGCAAATTTTGGACGGAAAAATGTTTCGAAATACATTTTCAAAAATGCATTTTTTTTTTAGTTATCAATCACACACAGGTTACTTGTAAACGTATTCTGGCGACTAGTTTCGGGCTTGAGATCAAGCCATCATCAGGCCACTAGACAAGCGGAAGTTCTTCATCCTAATTATATACAGATTTTATATGTTTACATTTCCTGTGTAGTGGCCTGATGATGGCTCCGGCTTAAGGCCGAAATTAATCGCCAGAATACGTTTAAAAGTAGCTTATTGTGTGACTGATAACTGAATAAACGTGCATTTGTGATTTGATGCACCAACGGAGATATCCCATATAGACTGATTTATATTATGTCTAGCCTGTATTACGTCAGGAATTCTGTTTCCGACAGAATCATTATTGCAGCATGCCTACAATTAATCAAGACACCACCGCAGTTTTAACGGCTCTGATATTATTATCGCGTTTTCTGTAAATGAACTTACATGTCTGATATAATGAACTGAGTCAGTGTTTTAGTACCTTATCATTAAAGAGGGTTGCAATAAAAAAATAAAACAGGAACTTACATGACTGATGCATGACATCCGTTGTGTTTATATTATCGTTATTTCCTGTCAAAAGCAGGCAGTGCAACATAAATTTGATCTTTTGGTAAAACAAATGTATGTGCTTTTAAAAGTAAAGTCTCCTTGTTTCCGCTTAAAAATCGTATGATAACCCCAGCAGAATACAACAAAACAAACAGACTTATGCACGTTATTATACCACGAGGCTTTGGTACACAGTAGGCTATAAACATATACAAGGATAATATGATAAAAATATTGTGCAAATTTACTGTGAGATGTGGGATCTAATTACCTTTAATGAAATTTTACAATTCTAGTATTTTTCTATGCTTATATTTTTATAAGTGTGGCCTGATAACGGCTTTTTAAGGTGGCGTGTGTAATATTTATTATAAAGACAAAAGAATTTGCTTCATGAACAAATCAAAGTAGTGTAGGACTACCCGCTTTTGACCGGAAATAGCCATGTAAGAATTTAAAATGTGTTGGTAAAGCCTATGTATGATAAAGATTGGCGGGTGGGGTGAAAGGAACAGGGAGTCAGCGCGGAATATTCAATGGTTGGTCTTTGGTTTGGCGACGTGGCAAGCTCCTTATCGGCTGTTGATGAAAAAAGCTACAGATCTCAGTGCGAAGACCTTCTTTGTCAAGAAACTCCCACATCATAGACCGCGGCTGCAGTTAAGAACTGACTTCGTGGAACAGAGTCGCCCTTGAGAAGTTAAGAAAGAGAGGGAAGTGTTTTATTTGAATACACTGCCAGTTCTGAAATGAGATACATGGCGTAAATGGTAGATGAGTGAAACGCGGTGGAATTACAGAGCAGAATCGAAGTTGAAGCTAATTGCACAAAAGACTTCAAACACCAGCACCACGCACTTAATATTACATACAATAGCATATAGATAAGTTACCTCACAATATTATACGGTGTAAAGCATATGGGATCCCAAATGCACAAAATAAAACCTGTAAAATGTTAACCGATTCTTAGATCAGCCTGATGATGACTGTCACAAGTCGAAGCATGTTGCATTAATGTTATACTTTAAGTGTTAGTTTTGTTGACGGAAACATATTGTAATAACACAACGGGATGACTTCATTCAAACCAGCACCAAGTTTTTGTAGCCCTAATTCCTACAACCAAAGTTTTATCCGGCGAAAACCCTTTCTCTATGTCGGTTTAAACACCACAGATCTCACATGAACTGGACTGGAATGCACCCGAGACATCCGCAGTTAGAGGCCGGTGACTAACCGTGCTGGCCGTGACACGGCCTGAGAAATTAAAGAGTTGCTAAGTCCATGAAGGAATTTTACTCATTTTATGAAAGTGAATGTTCATTGCCACGTTTAAAAGAACCCACCACTGGTCCTTATCCGAGCCAGACGAGTCCATTCTACGTCCTCACATCCTCTTTCTTTAAGAGCCATTATAATATTATCCTGCGATCTAAGCTGAGGTCCTCACTTTCCTTATGGTTTTCCTACGAACATTCTGTATGCGTTTCTTTTCTGTCCTTCGTGTGCCTCATACCGTACCCGTCTCACACACATGCATTTGATGATCTTACTGACATTTGGAGAAGACTAAAAACCACGAAACTCTGCATTATGCAATTTTCTCCATCCGGTAAATCGTTACATTTTTTCTACAGTGCACTACATAATTTCCCTTTTACCTGGTTTTGTTTATAAAAAGGAATGCAGTAGGCTTTTGAGATGGTCGTGTTGTGTGTGTGTGTGTGTGTAATTGAAACGTTGAACTATGTGAATTATTTTCACGAAACTTGGTATGAGGAGATCGAAATTTTCACCTTTTCCTATTCCATAAAAATATGGCGGACTTGAGAGGCTTGAGAGGCGGGAGCAAGCCTGGCGATACTTACTTTTAGATCTTAAAATGATGTGTGGTGTTTAATCATTTCGTAGAATGCAGGCGTTTGAGAATGTTTTTATTGGAGCTAGGTATGTGAAGTTTGGTAATGGAGATCGCTCGTAAACATAGCTGTGGTGCACATACTTATTATATGTAAGTCAGTCATTACAAACATGGCGACGATGTGAAACTTTGGGGTTATATTCGACAAGTTTGAATTGTTTATTCGTTATTTTCAGATCTAGTCAGCAGTACACACACCATTCTGTAGAGTGTTGTAGATCTTATTTTATCGAGAATATTCAGTAGTGAACCGAAATTTGAGTAATTTTCTTTGTTGTTTGTTAGATCTACACTAAGTCGAAGAGTATTTCAGATAGACGTTTGTGTCCTAGTAAAGGGTCTATCTGTATTTTCGTTGTGTACAGCTTCTTTACGATACATGTGTTTTGTTCATAAGAACTCTTCTCGACCGACCTGTAGGGTCCTGCTGTTTAAATCTATAGCCGATCATTTTTAGTGTATTTGTTTCTTAAAGGATTGCTGGCGTCAGTTACGGGCGGTTCATGGCATGAGTGTTAAGTTAATCTGTCAACATACATTCAGGGCCGTTGGTGATAGGTAGGAGGGGAGAGATTTAAATAAGAAAACGTTAGCAGCGGACAACGGACGCTAGCAATCCAGTGAGAATTCAGCCGCGTACGAGTGTAGTGTAAGTAGTAGTACAGAGAAGTGACTGTGTCAGTTTCTTAGAAATGATCTAGTTGTTTTACTGGATATAGCGCTCCATTATTTTATATCAAGAATAAATTGAGTAAATAAAACAAGTAAAAAAAGAAATAATTAAAACTATGTGTGATTCGGTGAACCACACCCGTTTCACGAAAGAGGATCACGTACCAGACTGAGCGCGTCGGGACAAAAGGGTGATCGTGTAGAAATCATGGATGTAATTAATTTTGCTCGCGAAAAGCAGCGTCATCTGGTGAACATGCCATGCTTAAAAGCCCCAAGGAAATCTGGGGTAATGACGTCACGTTGAAGAGCTGTGACTGACATTATAGTGGAAAAATGTTACGTAATAGTTACGTCAAATGGATGTTCTGACGTTACCACCTAACCATTTAAAGAACAGTACTAGCCGGGCTTCTGCTGGAAGATCTAGTTCGTAACTAACAATAAACATATTCTGTCTGTTGTAATAAGACTGCAAATGGCATATCCCATGACGTATCACAGACTTTTACCAAGGCTTTCTTTATCCTCGAAATGTCATGTGGTTTTCCGGTGTAGGCGTTTATGTAGCCTACATTCATTCATTCCGTTAAGAAAAGGACGGTCTTTCCAGCGCGGTTTTCCCGAAACTCGCAGATACCCAACAGCATTATGTGCAGATCTTATATTCCAGATTTTATGCAAGTCGGGTAATAGATGTGGAAAGTGTGGATAGCACTTTATGTGCGTCCCTAATTAAAGTGTATAGCTCTCCGGAAAATGTTCGAGTACTTAGGCTTGTGAAACACACAGACACGCGTGCAATTCTTTGTATGAAGTACAAAGTGTTCGTAATTGTTGTCCGAGTTACACTGAACCTGGAACGTGTCGGAAAAAATATGTAAAATTCATCAGTAACGTTTTAATTACAATGCGTTTAGTAGTTGTGTGATAGTTAACATGCGGACAGGGCAGACGAACATTGCTGAGATAAATGGCACATTGTCGCAACTTTCACTGCAAACGTGCACACAAAGGACCGGTTACAGTGACCGAGCGGGAATCGGCTGTGGGTTTGAATCGATTTGGGGGGATTCAACAGTGGTTGACCAAGGCTTATCAAGTCTAATTGCCACCTTGTCGTGTAATTTGGACTTTTCAAGTTACTATTAAACGAAATAATTTTTTCTCTCCGTGTTTCTTTAAGCGCATAGGTTTATAACATCGATTCAGTTTCTCGTACAGCCTGGCATACTGTGGCACATTTTGTGTACCGTCGTTTTATCATTTTAATATTGCAGCTCCAAACTTAACCCGCTGTCAGTTCACTTTACAGCCTGACGTATAAGCCTGTGTATCTTTTAACTGTACCCTCGGTTGAGGTATGAGCTTAAAAATTGTATTTCGACACTAACACAAAGAACCCTAGACCAGTGTTTCTCAACCGCCGGGCCGCGGCCCGGTACCGGCCCCTGGCATCAATTATACCGGGCCGCGAGAGGTTCTCCTGGAATTTGTCATTTTAGTTTTCGAAGCATTTTTCATGAATAAATGTTTTAGAGTGGAAATATTCTGGGGAGAAAAATATTCGTGAATGTGTCGAAAAACTCAGGCCCAGATGTTGGCCTGAGGAAACTACAATATGCTACAAGATTTCATTAGTCCAGTGATTGATAGCGAATTTAAATGTAATTTTATATTTGTCAACATGCCACACCGTATACATAAGTGTACTAATACTCTTTATGATTATGCCATGATTAATTATTAATACTTACAATCGTTCAATGTATGAACTTAAAAATGGAAAGGTATTTACGAGTAAATTTGTTGTGACTGGGCCCTCGTCTTATGAAAAAAGAATTTACCGGGCCGCGGTCTCACAAAGGTTGAGAAACACTGCCCTAGACTACTGATGCCTCTGATCCCCCTTACCCCTCCTCTCCACACGCAGAAGTATAGAATTTCGTCCACATCTTTCTGCTTCCTTGTGTTACTAAAAGCCCGTGGTTGGTTCATCTCCGTGCTAGGAAACTTGCTGATTGCTTTAAGTGAGTATTTTTAAAACGTCTGTTGATCACACCGACGTACAGTTTAAGGAATGTACTGGATTGCACTGCGACCGCCTCTGTGGTCTAGTGGTCAGAGTTTCTGGCTACAGATACAGAGGTCCCGGGTTCGATCCCCGGAGCTACCAGATTTTCTGAGTAGTAGTGGGTCTGGAACGGGGTCCACTCAGCCT
>Ga0123354_10007334_pt1 | contig 16580 bp, 13 predicted proteins | sample TergutLab28metaG_2_FD_97872 | JGI IMG/M metagenome (GOLD analysis project Ga0123354, IMG submission 97872) | Labiotermes labralis P4 segment gut microbial communities from Petit-Saut dam, French Guiana - Lab288 P4 | ecosystem: Host-associated > Arthropoda: Insects > Digestive system > Gut ...
CACACCACAACCCACCCACACATCAGCCCGAAGAGTGGCGCGAAGCCGTTACCAGTAGAGCGCACTCTACGGGCTGTTCTTGAAACCGTGGAAACTGTGGATTTCCCAGCAGGTGACGCCGTCAGTTGCGATCAAGCAGGCTAGCGGATCCCAGTCGACCACCTGCCCGTACTGCAAAGTTTTGATCGGTTGGCCCAAGGTCTTTGCAATCGCCCACGGCGGCTGCTCAGTCGGTGCGAACAGGCTGACAATGCCGTCTGAATCAAGCCGGAACACCGCCTCGTTGCAGGAACCGACGACGGCGCCCATGTCGCAGATCTCTGATAGCACCGGGGGAATGGTCCAGGTGCGATTAGCCACCTCGCACGTGACGATGCCAGAGTCGGCGTAGCTGGCGCAGCCGACATCCGCCCCGGGCGTCTGGAAAATCTGCATGCCGGATTCGTCTGCCGGCAGCTCGACCACATCACTTGGCATTTCACCCTGAATCACTTTGGTGTCGACGTCACCCGGCAGTATCACCCCCAGCGCTGAGTACCAAGCGTCACCGCCGAACTGCTGCACCGTCGACGTCACATCCAGAGCTGCCTGCCATGCCTGCTGGCCGACGGCGGCCGGGTCGGCGCCATCGAGTCCGTCGACCAGCGTCTGGGCCGCGTCGAGACGGGCCTGCAGGTCGGCGACGCGCGTATCGGTTGGGTCATCCCACGACGCCAGGCACAGCTGCCCCTGCGAAATCGCCGTGTCCAGCACGATGCGGGCCCACGAGATCTGCTGGGTTTGCACGGCGTCGACAGCCGCCGATAATTGCGCCGTCGCATCGGCGAATGTTGCGGCGTCTGCCTGCAGCTGCGCGGTGCCACTTGGCGGCGCATTGGGGACGACGGGCGCGGCGGCGATGGCGTCTTGCAGCGCATATTCCGACGGGTTGTCGTCGGCGGCGTCAGCGATGCGATTATCGTCGACGGATTGCAGCACTTGTTGGGCTGTGGTCAGCTGGGTTGTCAGGTCGTCGGCCGCCTGATTGTAGACGTCCAACGCCGTGTCATTGTTTGTCAGCGAATGAGCGTTGCTGGGCCCTGGGGTGTCGATCACAGCGAAGGTCACCACCACCGCGACGATTACGACGATGACCGCCGCGACCACCCATCCGATGACGGCCGCCTTCTTGCGTATCGCCATCGTGCCTCAGGCCTGCTCCGGCTTCAGCATCAGCCGGTTGATCACCTCGGCGTGAAGACGCCCGTTGGTGGCCAGCGCGCCAGGGCCGATGGGGCCTTCGTAGCCGTCGAGATTGGTGAAACGCCCACCCGCCTCACGCACGATGATGTCTGGCGCCGCCATGTCGTGCAAGGCCAGCGACGGCTCCGTGGCGATGTCGCACGAACCCTGTGCCACGAGCATGTAGCTGAAGAAGTCGCCGAACCCGCGGGTGCGCCCACAATCGCGCATCAGGTCGACGAACTGCTGGCCGCGCCCGCCGCCCACCCAGGCGCTGAGCGACGAGTACGTCAGGAACGCGCGGCCGACCTGGTCGATATCGGAAACGTGTATGCGGGTGCCAGAGAACAGCGTCTTGCCCATCCAGGAGCCTCCCGATTCGGTGGCCCACCAGCGCCGCCCCAGCGCCGGGGCGCTGACGACGCCGACCCGCACGATGCCGTCGACCATCAGCGCGATGAGCGTCGCCCAAACCGGCACGCCGCGCACATAGTTCGCTGTGCCGTCGATCGGGTCGATGACCCAGCGGCGGGCGCTCCAGCCGGTATCGGCTAGCTCTTCGCCGTGCACCGCGTCACGGGGACGGGCGGCGGATAGGCTGCGCCGGATCGCCTGCTCGGCGCCCCTGTCTGCCTCGGAGACGACCGTGTAGTCCTGTTTTATCGTGACCGCCAGATCGTCGGCCATGAAGCGGCTCATCGTGATCGAGTCGGCGTTGTCGGCCAGCAGGTGGGCCAAGCGCAAATCATCAGTGAAATCAGCCATGCGAGCAGAATACCGCAGACTTCACCCAGATTTGCTAAGGGCGCCGAGAATGCGTGTCAGCGCGGCGACCCGGGCCGCCCCGAAACGGCCCTCCGCGATGGCTTCGACGTCCGGGAAGGCGGCCGCCACCGCGTCCTCCGAGACCCCGGCCAGCCCGAAGCTGCGCACCCCCGGCGTGTCGATCACCCAGGTGTCCGGCTGGTCTGTGCGCAGCGCGACGGCGGAAGATGATGTGTGACGCCCCTTGCCGGTGACGTCGTTGACGTGGCCGGTGGCGCGATCGGCACCCGGCACCAGGGCGTTGATCAGCGTTGACTTGCCAACCCCAGAATGGCCCACCAGCACGGTGGTGCGCCCCGCCAGCAGCTCGCGCACCGGCGTCAGGTCGGCCCCTTTCTGAGTGGCTACTATCGGCACACCAAGCGCCTGGTAGGCGTCGATAATGTCGTCTGCGCTTGCCAGGTCGGTTTTGGTGACAACGATCAGCGGGTCGATATCAGAGACCTGCGCCGCGATGATCAGCCGGTCGATCATCGTGATGCTCGGTGCCGGGTTGGCGGCGGCTGTGACGATCAGAAGCTGGTCGACGTTTGCCACCAGCGGGCGCTCCACCGGGTCGGTGTCGTCGGCGCTGCGGCGCAACAGCGTCGTGCGGGGGAGCACTTCGACGATGCGCGCCAGGGCGTCGGCCTCACCGGACAGGTCGCCCTGCAGGCGCACCCTGTCGCCGACCACGACCGACTTGCGGCCCAGTGGGCGGGCCTTGATGGCCCGCACCTCTTCGCCGGTGTCCAGCGCGACGGTGAACCGGCCCCTGTCGACGCCGAGCACCCTGCCGGTTGGTGCCGCGGCGTAATCGGGGCGTCGCTTGGTGCGCGGGCGGCTGTAACCACTAGCCCGGTCGAACTCGTCGAAGTCGTCGTCCTCGACGTCACCGGCCCGCGCCCCTAGCACCCGGGGGCTCATGCGGCAACCACCTGCTCCCAACGGGTGGTGAAGTCTGGCATGGTCTTTGCGACAGCCTCGACGTCAAGCACCATGACACCCGGCGTCGTCAAGCCCATGAGCGCCGCCATGTGCACCAGCCGGTGGTCGCCCCGGGAGTCGATCAAACCGCCGTGGCGGAAGGTACTGCCGGTGATGGTCAGCCCGTCGCGATCAATCGTCACCTGCACCCCGATAGCTCGCAACCCGTCGGAAATCGCTTGCAGACGGTCGGTTTCATGCCCCCGGATATGGCCGACTCCGGTGATATGACTGGTGCCATCGGCGTGGGCGGCCAACGCGGCAACGACGGGTGTCAACTCGCTGGCCTCTGACAGGTCGACATCGCAGGCTTTCAGGTCGAATGGGCCGCCGAAAGCCTTGATGATGTCCAGTATCGCGGCACCGGGCTGGTTGGTTTGCTGGGGCCAGCCCTCGATTTCGACCAGCCCGCCGGTGAGCACCCCCGCCAGCACGAAAGCGGCGGCGTTGGTCAGGTCAGGGTCGATGGCGGTTTCGCCCGCCATCAGCTCTGATGGCGTGACGATCCAGTGATCCGGTTCCGGCTCGGCGATCTCGACGCCCCTTGGCACAAGCATGGCGATTGTCATGTCAATGTGAGGCCGCGACGGCAGCTCGTCGCCCACATGGCGCAGGTCCAGCCCGTTCGGGTAGCGGGCGCCAGCCAGCAGCAGGCCCGAGATGAATTGGCTGGACGCCCCGGCGTCGATCTCCACCGGTGTGGCGTTCCATTCCCGGGGAGGGGTCACGGTGAAAGGCAGTGCGTCGCCGGTGACGTCAGCCCCCAGCTGCCGCAGCGCAGAACAAAGCGGCCCCATTGGCCGTTCGCTGGCCCGGTCGTCGCCGTGGAACTGCGTGGGGGCGTCTGCCAGCAATGCCACGGGAGGCACGAAACGCATGACGGTGCCGGCCAGGCCGCAGTCGATCGCCCCGCCGCGGAAGTGCTCTGGCGGGGTGATGGTCCAGGGGTCGCCGGGCAGCACTTCAGCGCCGAGGCTGCGCAGGGCGTCGGCCATCAAGTCGGTGTCGCGCGAATCCGGCACGCCGGAGACCGCGCTGGTGCCGTTGCTCAGGGCCGCCAGCAGCAATGCCCGGTTGGCCTCGGATTTCGAGCCCGGTATGGTCACGAGGCCCGTCACCGGGGCATGACTCAGGGGGGGTATCCAAACGCTCACGCATCATGTCTACCGCTTGCCGGGCCCCGTTGCCAAAATATGCCCACGGCGAACCGGGAAATATGAAGCGGTGATAGCAGGTTTGATACGTTATGCATGTCACAACACCAACCGCGGCAACCCCCAGCGTTGCCGACGGCTTGTGGCTGTGGGTAGTCTCGATGTTGATGACGCAAAGCAGAACTCCGGTGGAAGAGACGCCAGAGCAGCGCGCCGAGAGATTCGAGCGCGACGCTCTGGGCTACATCGACCAGCTTTACGGCGCCGCGTTGCGCCTGACGCGCAACCAGGCAGACGCCGAGGATGTCGTGCAGGACACCTACGCCAGGGCGTTCGCCGCGTTCCACCAGTTTAAGCCGGGCACGAACCTGAAGGCCTGGTTGTATCGCATCCTGACCAACACGTTTATCAACCAATACCGCAAGGCGCAACGCCGGCCGGACGTGACGGGCGACGAGATCGAGGACTGGCAGCTTTTCCGCGCGTCAGAGCACGAGTCAACCGGGTTACAGTCTGCCGAGATGGCAGCTCTGGCGGCGATCCCGGACGGCGCCGTGACTGAGGCGCTGACGTCGCTCAGCCCGGAATTCCGCGAGGTCGTGATACTGGCTGACGTCGAGGGATTTTCGTACAAGGAGATCGCCGACATCATGGGCACGCCGATCGGCACCGTGATGTCGCGCCTCAACAGGGCCCGGTCGGCGCTGCGCGGCAAACTGGCGGATTACGCCGCCACCCTCGGCATTGGTGGGGGAGGTGCGCGATGAGTGACGATTCGATGAGCCTCGAAGATTGCGCCATGGCCATGTGGCGCGTGCAGAACTTCCTGCACGGCGAGTTGTCTGAGGATGAGGCCGATGAGATACGGCAGCACCTGATGGCGTGCGAGGCGTGCCTCGACTTCTATGACTCCGAGACGTTGATCTCGGCGATGGTGCGCCGGTGCTGTGAGCACGAGACGGCATCGTCAGAACTGCGCGCCAGGGTCACATGCCTGCACGTCAAGCTCGGCGACATCGCTGATTAAGCGGTCGGACGCTTTCCGTGGTTAGCAGCACTCTTGCGGCGCAGCCGGCGCTTACGTCCACCCTTGCCCATCAGGACCCTCCTAAATTGCCCGCGGTCGCGGGCACGTCCACACCATTTTGCCACAAAGGCAGGGGCGTCACCACTAAACTTGAATAATGCTTTCGCTGGCCCAGGTCGTCGACCAACACAGTGCGCTTAATCGCCCCGAACGCGAGTGGCTCGCCGCGCTGGTGCGCGAGTGGCACCTGCTGGCCGACACCAGCTTTTCCGACCTGCTGCTCTGGGTGCCAGACAGCGACGACAACATCTTCTGGGCCGCTGCGCAGATCAGGCCGAACACCGGCCCGACGGCGCTTGACGACGACATCGTCGGCGAGTCCGTCGCCTACGAGCCGGAGCACCTGGTGACCGTCGCCTACCTGTCGCAGGAGATCGTCGAGACGACAGAGAACCAACTGGCGTCTGGCAATCCCGTCGGCATCTGGGCGGTGCCCATCATGTGGCGCAACCGCTGTCTCGCCGTTGTCGAACGGCACACCAACCAGATGGGCATCCGCGCGCCCGGGGCGCTGGAAGACACCTACCTTGAGGTGGCGGCCGTGCTGACCGATATGCTGTGGCACGGCATCTACCCGACAGAGCCGCCGAGCATCCCGTTCATCAGCCCGAAGGTTGGCGACGGTCTGGTGCGCACGAATGAGGACGGCCTGGTGACGTACGCCAGCCCGAACGCAGTCTCGGCGTACCGTCGTCTCGGCCTCGTCGGCGACCTGTTGGGCGAAGACCTGCAGGAGATCACGCACGACCTGTGCGGCGAGCCGGAAGAGATAGCCCGCAGCCCCAAGGACGCCTTCGGGCGCCGCTCGCTTGAGCTGTCGGTCGACATGCCGCAGGCCAGCGCCCGGTTGCGCGTGCTACCGCTGATAAGGGCTGGGCAGACGGCGGGCGGCGTCACACTGTGCGTCGATACGACCGCGCTGCGCGAGCGCGAGCGGCAGCTTGTGACCAAGGACGCCACGATCCGCGAGATACACCACCGTGTCAAAAACAACCTGCAGACGGTGGCGGCGCTGCTGCGTCTGCAATCACGGCGCATGGGCACGCCGGAGGCCAAGTCGGCTTTGAAGGACGCCGTCTCGCGGGTGCAGTCGATCGCCGTCGTGCACGAGATACTGTCGCAGAGCTACGACGAGTCGGTGCGATTCGATGCGGTGGCCGACCAGTTGCTGGCGATGGTGGGCGACGTCGCCGCCACCAGCGGCACGGTGCGATCGCACCGCGAGGGAAGCTTCGGACTTGTGCCGGCCGACGCCGCCACGTCGCTGGCCCTGGCGCTGACGGAGCTATGCCAAAATGCCGTCGAGCATGGCCTGGGGTCGTCGTCCGGCTCAGTATTGGTCGAACCGAAGCGCGACGGTGACCTGCTGATACTCGACGTGATCAACGACGGTTCACAGCTGCCGGAGGGCTTCGAGGTGGGCCAGTCGAACTCGCTGGGCTTGTCGATTGTCACGACGCTGGTGGAAGACTTGGGCGGCACGTTCTCGCTGGAAAACAACCCGGATGGGAAGGGCACGACGGCCCGCATTGCGGTGCGGTTGAAGGGCTGACGGGGTGGTTTCATGCCCGGATATCTGGGGTGGCTTGTTGGGTCTGACTTGGCCTGGGCGTGATCCTTGTCTAGGTGCGCAATCAGTAAATACCGACCACTTTCCGGGGGCACTCGACGGTAAACACTGATTGAGCGCCTAAAACCGCCCTGATTAGGCACTTAATCAGTAAATATCGTGCACCACCCTGGGAAAGCCGCCGGTATTTACTGATTACGCGCCGCCACCACCATCCCTTGGTCAACCCAGGGGCCTTACCCCTCATTGAGATGGGGGTTACGACCAGTGTTGGGACCAAAGACTGGTCGTAAGTGGCAAGTCAACGCAGGTATAGCAGGGAGGTAGCGACTGAGTACACCTCCTGGAGGGGAACTTAAGGCAGGCGCAGGCGCGACCTTGCGGCGCGGCGCTTCATGGCGCGGCGCTCGTCTTCACTCAAACCGCCCCACACACCGTGGTCCTGGCCGGCGTCCAGCGACCACTGCAAGCATTCCTCGCGCACCAGACACCGGCGGCACACCCGCTTGGCCTCTTCGATCTGCGCCAACGCAGGCCCGGTGTTACCGATAGGGAAGAACATCTCGGGATCCTCGGTCAGGCAGGCTGCCTTGTGACGCCAATCCATGCGACTCCTACTGAAACTACTAGCCTCTCTTATCTAGAATGCCACACATGTCAAGCATCGCGCGGCAAGCGCGCTTATACGATAAACGCTTGATTCAGCACGTCAGCGGCCTGAGCCGCGTGGATGGCATCGGGGCCGACCGCCGGGGCCTCTGAGGCCGGACGGCCGACGCCGCGCAGGGCGAAACCGAGGTTGCTCGACAGGTACGGCCAGGCGCCTTGGTTCAGCGGCTCTTCCTGCACCCAGATGATGTCGCTGGCCTGCCGCAACGGCTCAAGGGCGGCCGCCAGCTCGTCTGCCGGCAGGGGATAGAGCTGCTCGAGCGCGACGATGGCCACCGAGCTCTCGAGGCCCAGCTGGGCGCGCTGCTCAACCAGGTCCCAACGGATCTTGCCGCTGCACAGCAGCACCCGCTTGACGTCTGTGGCTGACGAGTCTGCTATCACGTGGCGCCAGGTGTCAGACGTGAAGGCGTCGCGCGGTGACGTCGCCAATTTGTTGCGCAGCATCGACTTCGGCGTTATCACCACCAGCGGGCGGTGGCTGGCTACCAGGGTGTGCGTGCGCAGCAGGTGGAAGTAGCTGGCCGGCGTCGACGGCTGCGCCAGCGTGATGTTGTCGTTCGCGCAGCCGGTGAGGAAGCGCTCGATGCGGGCCGACGAGTGGTCTGGCCCCCCGCCCTCGTAGCCGTGGGGCAGCAGCAGCACGACACCGCTTTCCTGCCCCCACTTGGCCTGGCCCGACATGACGAACTCGTCGATGATGGTCTGCGCCCCGATGGCAAAGTCGCCGTACTGCGCCTCCCAGCACACCAGCGAGTCGGGCGAGGCGACGCTGTAACCGTACTCGAAGCCGAGGGCGGCGAACTCTGACAGCGGCGAGTCGTAGATGTCGAACGGCGCCTGGTTGGTTGAAAGGTGCTTCAGCGGCACCCATGTCTCGTTCGTGACGCGGTCGACGATAGCGCCGAAGCGCTGCGAGAACGTGCCGCGGCGGCTGTCCTGGCCAACAAGGCGCACGGGGTGGTGCTCAAGCAGCAGTGAACCGAAAGCCAGCAGCTCGGCCGTGGCCCAGTCAATGGGGCCGTTCTTGATCACCGCGACGCGGCGCCGCAGCTGCGGGGCGACGCGCGGGTGCACCGTGAAGCCGTCCGGCAAGTTGTCGTAGACCCCGGCGATCGCCTCAAGCGTTTCACTGCTGACCGACGCCGCCGCCTTGTCGCGTGACTTGTCAGGGTAGCGGGGCGCGATGCGGTACTCGTCGGGCTCCGGCGGGGTGTCAGGGTCGCGCACGTCGCGGAACACCTGCTCCAGGCGGTCGCGGAAGCGATTGACCGAGTTCTCGGCGTCTTCCTTCGTAATGTCGCCGCGGCCGATCAGGGCGGCGGTAAAGATGGTGCGCACCGACCGCTTCTGGGCGATCAGGTCGTACATCTGCGGCTGCGTCAGGCTGGGGTCGTCGCCCTCGTTGTGGCCGCGCCGGCGGTAGCAGATGAGGTCGATGACGACGTCCCTGTGGAACTGCTGGCGGTAGGCGAACGCCAGCTCCGCCGCCCGGGCGCAGGCGTCCGGGTCGTCGCCATTCACGTGCAGCACCGGCGCCTGCACCGCCTTGGTGGCGTCGGTGCAGTAGACAGACGAGCGGGCGTCGATTGGCGACGTCGTGAAGCCAACCTGGTTGTTGACGACGATATGCACGGTGCCGCCGGTGCGATAGGGACGCAACTGGCCCATCTGCAGCGTCTCGAACACGACGCCTTGGGCGGCGAACGACGCGTCGCCATGCACCAGCACAGGCAGGATGGACGTCCCGGTGCCGTCGCCCAGCCGGTCGAGCTTGGCGCGCGCGATGCCCTCTAGCACCGGGTCGACGGCCTCAAGGTGCGACGGGTTGGCGGCGACGGAGCAGGCCACCAACTTGCCGTCGGCGGCCGTGTAGTAGCCGTCTGCCCCCAGATGGTACGTGACGTCACCGGAGACGTCACCGCCCACTGGGGCGCGGTGGTCGAACTCGCGGAACACCTGGCTGTACAGCTTGCCGACGATGTTTGTCAGCACGTTCAGCCGGCCCCGGTGAGGCATGCCGATGCACACCTCGTCGAGCGAGGCGGCGGCGGCCTGCTCGCAAAGCTCGGCCAGCAGCACTATCGACGATTCGCTGCCCTCGAGCGAGAAGCGGGTCTGCCCGACATACTTGGTCTGCAGGAACGTTTCGAAGACCTCTGCCTCGATCAGCTGGCCGAGGATGCGCAGCTGGTCTTCGCGCGGCCGGGGCGTGTGGCGGCGCTCGACGGCCGCCTGCCACCAGTCGCGCTGCGCCGGGTCTTGGATGTGCGTGTACTCGATGCCGATGGTGTGGCAGTACGAGTCGCGCAACAGGTCGATGATCTGCCGCAGTGTGGCCGTGGCGCGCTCCTCGCCGCCGAGGTTCCAGACGCGGAACTCACGGTCGAGATCCCACAACGTCAGCCCGTGGGCCGCCAGCTCCAGGTCGGGATGGGTGCGCTGCCGGTATTCCAGCGGATCGGTGTCGGCTTGCAGGTGGCCGAACTGGCGGTAGGCGGCCACCAGCGAAGCGGCCAGCGCGTCCTTGCCTGTGTGGGCCGTGCCGATGTCTTTCGCCCAGCGCAGCGGCGGGTACGGCACCCGCATCGACTCGAAGATCTCATCGTAGAAGCCCTGCTTGCCCAGCAGCAGGTCGTGGATGTGGCCCAGGAACTCGCCGGATTGCGCGCCCTGGATTACGCGGTGGTCGTACGTCGACGTCAGCGTCGTGGCCATCGAGATGCCCATCTCGGCCAGGTGCACCGCCGATGTGCCGCCGAAAGCCGCCGGGTAGCCGATCGCACCGACCCCGAGGATGGTGCCCTGCGACGTCATCAAGCGCGGCCCCGACGCGACGGTGCCGAGCGATCCGGGATTTGTGATCGTGACGGTGGCGCCGACAAGGTCGTCGGCAGTCAGTTCGCCGGCCTTGGCGCGCCGCACAGTCGCCTCATAGAGCTCCCAGAACTCGGCGAAGTTCAGGTTCTGCACGTCTCGCAGCACGGGCACCAGCAGGAGGCGCCCGCCGTCTTCGCCGGCGATGTCGATGGCTAGACCCAGGTTGATGGCGGCGTTGTGCTGCAGCATCGGGGCGCCGTCGATCTCGGCGTAGCAGTTGTTCATGGCGGGCACCCGCTGGATGGCGGCGATCATGGCGTAAGCCACCAGGTGCGTGAAGCTGACCTTGCCGCCGCGCGTGCGGCGCAGGAAGTTGTTGATGGTAGCCCGCTGCTCGATGGCCAGCTTCATGGGCACCGAGCGCACCGACGTGGCCGTCGGCACAGTCAGCGACGCGTCCATGTTCGTGGCGGCGCGCAGCATCGCGCCAGTCAGCTTCTCGATCACCGGTGCGGTCAGCGTGGCACCGGGATGGCGCGACGCCGGCAGATCAGCAGACAAGCCGCCGGCGCTGCCGGGCGTGGCGGGGGAGTCGGCCCGCAGTTCGCGGCGTTCGACGGTGGCAATAGGGCTGGTTTCAGCGGCGCGCTGGGCGCGGGCCCGGGGTGCAAGGTCGGGGCGTTCGCTGAAGAAATCTGCCCATGACTCAGGCACATCGCCCGGATCGGCGGCGTAGCGGTCGCGCATAGCGGCCACAAGCCATTGGTTGTCGCCGAACTCGGCGCGGCTGATCTGGTCCATGGCCGCCGGTTGACCCCTCTCTGTTACTGGACAGTCAATACTACCGTGGCTTTATCGCTGACCGCAGCGCCCATAGCATCAACCACAAGGTGAGAGTCACCATCAGGGCGTTGCGCGCGACCAGCAGCGCAGTCGAGTCGGCGGCGCCGATTGGGTTGCCCAGCAGCCCGCCGTACATCAGCGGAAACACCAGCTGGGTGACGCCGGCGGTGGCCAGGCCAAGCGCTGCCGCCACCGTCGCCCAACGCCGCTCGGACCGCGACTTGGCAAGCGCCAGCGTCAGCCCCAACGGGCCGGCCAGCCAGATCAGGTACTGCGGGCTGAACGTCTTGTCGGCGGCGATCATCGCCACGATGACAGACGTCACCGCGACGACGGCGGCGTACGAGGTGCGGGCGTGGTGGCGCCTGGCCAGCAGGATGGCCAGTGCCACGGTGTAGACGACCGCGGCGGCGAGCGCCACCGTTGCCACCGTCTGCCAGGTGGCAACACCTGGCCCGTAGATCTCGTAGGCGTTGTGGGGCGACATTTCGACGATGAGGTTGCTATCCGGCGAAGCGTGCTTGATCATCGCCCAGGTGGCTGCCAGCGATTCGATCTGCAGGCCGCGCTGCGATTGCCAGACGATCGGCGAGATGGTGCGCTGCCAGCCGGTGACGATCAGCGACGCCAGGGCCAGCGCGCCGCCGACCACACCGAAGGCGACCAGCCGACGGCGGTCGTCGCGGCTCTTCCAGCCAAGCGGCAGTATCAGCAGCGCCGGCCACAGCTTGGCGGCGGCGCCCACCGCCAGCATTGAGCCACTGAACCGCGGGTGGCGGGCCACCTCGATCAGGCAGAAAGTGACCGCCACCGCCGGGATCAGGTCGATGCGGAACCACATGATCGGCCCAAGCAGTGCCAGGAAAACCACCCAGAAGCCGGCCGCCACCACTGAGACGCGCCAGAAAAGGAACACCGTCGCCAGGGCGTCGAGGGCGACCATGAAGGCGACGAAGATTGTAAAGAAGGTGTCGTAGTTGCCGCTCGCCGCCGCGTTGATCGCGCGCATCAGCCACAGTATCGGCACCGGGTATTCTGTCAGCGCCGCCGCGTTCGGGTTGCGCAGCGCCATGTGGTAGTACGAGACGTCAGAGGTGATGAAGCTGCCGTTGCGCCATAGGTCGAGCAGCATCAGGGTGCGCGCGACGACCCAGGCGATTGCGATTGCCGTCGCGGTCAGGGCGTTGCGACGCACGGCTTGTCGCCCCCTTCCATGACGGATATTGGCGCCCCCGGGGCGACTCGAACGCCCGCTCCCGCCTCCGGAGGGCGGTGCTCTATCCACTGAGCTACGGGGGCCAATTCCGAGAGCCTACTCTACAGCTCTTACCGGCATGACATGATAGAAACCATGTCGTTATACCCGTCATGGTTACATCCAGAATACGACGCCTCAGCCTTGCTGCCGTGCACCGCGCGGTGGCAAGACGGCGAGCTGGCGATCGGCGGGCTGCCGGTGACGCAGGCCGTCGCCCAGTTCGGATCGCCCGTCTACATTCTCGACGAGCAGGACTTCCGGGCCAGAGCCGCCCAATTCCGCGACGCCTTCGCCCCGTGGCGTGTGTACTACGCCGGAAAGGCGTTCCTGTGCAGCACCGTCGCCCGCTGGGCACACGAGTGCGGGCTCGGCGTCGATGTGTGCTCGGCCGGCGAGATGGCCATCGCGCTGCGGGGCGGCGTGCCGGCGTCCAGCCTGGGGGTGCACGGCAACAACAAGTCGGCGGACGAGATGAAAACCGCCATCGAGATTGGCGCCGGGCACATCGTCGTCGACTCAAACGACGAGATTGACCGTCTGCAATCTCTGGCCGGGGGACACAAGGTACCGGTGCTGGTGCGCGTCACCCCGGATGTCGAGGCGCACACGCACGCGTATGTGCAGACGGCCGTCGCCGACCAGAAGTTCGGCTTCGCGCTCGATGGCGGGGTGGCGCTGGACGCGTTGCTGCGCCTGCACAGCGCCGCAGAGTTCGACCTGCTGGGCGTGCACTGCCACATCGGCTCGCAGATACAAGACACGGACGGCTACGAGCAGAGCGTCGCCTCACTGGTTGGTCTGCTGGCCCGGTTCCGTGACATCACCGGCGTTCAACTGCCGGAGCTTGGCTTGGGCGGCGGCTTCGGCATCGGCTATACGCAGGCTGACGCCCCGCTGCCGGCAGCCGGCTTCGCGCCGGTGCTGCGCCGCGCGGTTGATGGGGCGACGGCGGCTGCCGGCCTCGACCCGCTCGAGGTGTTCATCGAGCCCGGGCGCGCCATCGTCGGCCCGGCCGGCGTCGCCATTTACACGGTGGGCACCGTCAAGAAGGTGAGCCTGCCGGGCGGCACGCGCACCTACGTGGCGGTCGACGGCGGCATGAGCGACAACCCGCGCCCCGCGCTGTACGAATCGGAATACTCGGCACTGCTGGCCGGCCGTCACTCGGACGCCCCGCCCATGCTCTGCCGCGTGGTGGGCAAGCACTGCGAGACCGGCGACCTGCTGGTGCGCCATGCCTTCCTGCCATCTGACCTCAAGCCGGGCGACATTATCGCCGTGCCATCCAGTGGCGCGTACCAACGGGCCATGGCAAGCAACTACAATGGAAGTTTGCGCCCGCCGGTCGTGGCGGTGCGCGACGGCGGCGGTACTGTGCTGATTCGCCGTGAGACTATAGACGATCTGCTGGCGATAGATGTTGGACGGTGAGGCAGTGAACACGGTAAGGCCACTGCGGGTGGCCCAATTGGGCTGCGGCATTGTCGGGGCGCAGGTGGCGCGCCTGCTGACAACGCAGGGAGAGGAACTGGCGACCCGCGTGGGACGCCCGCTTGAACTGGTCGGCATCGCGGTGCGTGACGGCAAGAAGCCGCGCCCCGGGCTTGATCCGGCGCTGTTCACGACGGATGCCGAGGCTTTGGCGGCCCGCGAGGATGTCGACATTGTTATCGAATTGATCGGCGGGGTCGACCCGGCGGAGGGCCTGCTACGCACGGCGATCGGGCATGGCGCGTCGATCGTCACCGCGAACAAGGCGTTGCTCGGGGCGCGCGCCGGGCAGATTCTCGACGCCGCCGACAAGGCCGGCGTCGACTTTTACTTCGAGGCCGCCGTCGCCGGCGCGATTCCGATCGTGCGGCCGCTGCGCGAGTCGCTGGTGGGCGACGAGATCACCACTGTGATGGGAATCGTCAACGGCACGACCAACTTCATCCTCGACAAGATGACGCTCGACGGTTTGACGTTCGGCGAGGCGCTCAAGCAGGCGCAGGAGGCCGGATACGCGGAGGCCGACCCGACGGCGGACGTCGAAGGGTACGACGCCGCTGCCAAGGCCGCGATCCTGGCGCGCCTGGCGTTCCACACGCCGGTGACCGTCGACCAGGTGTACCTCGAGGGCATCTCGCAGCTGACCCCGGACGACATCCAGGCCGCCGCGGAGGCCAATTGCGTGCTCAAGCTGCTGGCGATCTCAGAGGTGCTGCCAAACGGGTCTGTCAGCGTGCGCGTGCACCCGGCCATGGTGCCCCAGGAGCACCCGCTGGCGGGCGTGCATGGCGCCTATAACGCCATCTACGTGCTGGCCCGCCAGGCCGGCCGGCTGATGTTCCTCGGCCCAGGGGCCGGCGGCGTGCCGACGGCGTCCGCCGTCATCGGCGATCTGGTGACCGTCGCCCGCAACCGCGAGCGCGGTATCACGGCCCCCGCCCAGTCGATAGAAGAGAGCCGCCCGGTTGCGCCGATCGGCAGCGCCATGACCCGCTACCACCTGCGCTTCCGGGTTGTTGACGCGCCCGGCGTGCTGGCTGCTGTCGCCACGGTGTTCGCCAACCGCCAGGTGTCGGTCGCCAACGTGCGGCAGACCCGCCCGTACATCATGGACGAGCACTCGCCGTGGTCGGCAGAACTGCACTTGCAGACGCACGCTGCGCCGGAAGCCGACCAGCAGGCCTGCGTCGCCGATCTTGTGGCCAGCCCGGTGGTCGGCGGGTCGCCAAGAGTTCTACGGCTGGAGGGCATGTGACAGACAAACCCTGGATCGCTTGCCTGGACCTTGAGGGCGTGCTGGTGCCTGAGATCTGGATCAGCGTCGCCGAACGGGTCGGCATCGACGAGCTGAAACTGACGACGCGCGACATCTCTGACTACGACAAGCTGATGACCCACCGGTTCGAGATACTGCGGGCCAACGGGCTTGGACTTTCTGACATTACCGACGTGATCGCCGGCATGGCGCCGTACGACGGCGCCACCGACTTCCTCGACTGGCTGCGGCGCCACCACCAGGTGGTGATACTGTCTGACACTTTCGCCGAGCTGGCCCTGCCGCTGATAGAAAAACTGGGCAACCCGACCATCTTCTGCCACAACCTGGTGGTTGAGCACAACACCCTGGTGGGCTACCGGCTGCGTCTGGACGACCAGAAGCGGGCCAGCGTCGAGGCGCTGGGTGGCCTGGGCTTCGCCACTTTGGCGATGGGCGACTCGTTCAACGACGCCACGATGTTGAAGGCGGCTGACGCCGGCATCCTGTTCAACCCGCCGCCGAAGGTTGTGGCGGGCCTGCCGGAGTTGCCGGTGGTGTGGGATTACGAGCAGGCGAAAACAAAAATCGCGGAGTGTGAGCGGCGTCGCTTCGCGGATTTGACATGATTTGGTAGCATTGTCTCGTCGGCGAACCCTGAAACGTAGTTTTTCAGAGGTTGTAGGCCGTTGTCATAAACCACAGATGCAGTCGCAATCGAGGCATGTCAGGCTGTGGTTTCCTGGAAGGGACTTTGGTGAGCGAAAATTCAGCTTCATCGTCCGGCAGTATTGCCGAGCTCAAGCTGCCCGAATTGAAAGAGGCTGCGGCCGATCTCGGGCTCAAGGGGGTGGCGAAGATGCGCAAGCAGGAGCTTGCCGACGCCATCATCGCGGCCCAGCATGAGACAAGTGAACCGCCGCCGAACCACAGCTCTGTGGCGGCCGAGGTGGGGGCAAGGCTTGAGCAGTTGAGCCACGATCCGAACGTGCGCCAGCACCGCAGCAAGCAACCGGCTGAGGCGCCGAGGCGTCAGCAACCACCGCAGCCGCAGAGCAACGGCAGCGACGAGGAGGCCACGCGCCGCTCCCGCCGGCGCCGCAGCCGTGACCGCGCCAACCGCCGCCCCCGCACCGGCTCGGACATGGAGACGATGACCGAGACCACCGTGCGCGACGACGACGTGCTGCAGGAGGTCAGCGGCATCCTTGACGTGCTGGACAACTACGCCTTCGTGCGCACGTCCGGCTACCTGCCCGGCCCGAACGACGCCTACGTGTCGTTGTCAATGGTACGCAAGGCAGAGATGCGCAAGGGTGACATTATTACTGGCGCGGTGCGCATGCCCCGCGAGGGTGAGCGCGGCCAGAAGTACAACCCACTGGTGCGCCTCGACACCATCAACGGCGTCGATCCGGAGC
>Ga0123354_10007336_pt1 | contig 16577 bp, 11 predicted proteins | sample TergutLab28metaG_2_FD_97872 | JGI IMG/M metagenome (GOLD analysis project Ga0123354, IMG submission 97872) | Labiotermes labralis P4 segment gut microbial communities from Petit-Saut dam, French Guiana - Lab288 P4 | ecosystem: Host-associated > Arthropoda: Insects > Digestive system > Gut ...
CTACCAGATTTTCTGAGTAGTAGTGGGTCTGGAACGGGGTCCACTCAGCCTCGTGAGGTCAATTGAGGAGCTACTTGAATGGAAAAAGTAGCGGCTCCAGGTCTAGAAAACAGAGATTAACGGATGTGGGGACCCGTTGCGCTGACCACGTGACACCCCTCTACCCGCAAAAGTTGGCACTAACTTCGCCGACCGGCGGCGGCCACTCTGTCGGTATAGTTCGCGTGCGGACTAAGGCCACGGAGTTTGTTTGTTTGTTTGTTGTACTTTGAGGACTAAGCGTAACAGAATTTTTGTAAACAAGTTTTAGAAAAGCCCCTAAAATTTTCTGCCTTAATGCTGTCTAACACAAATTTGAAATTTTTTGCCCAGTTATTCAGGTGTTCTAGGATATGATGCCTTGTATATTGGTAAATACGAGTAGTTAAGGACGTTTCGGAAGAGCTCACTTCCTCCATCTTTATATACTACAAAGAGTCTATTATTTAATGTGTGACATATATGAAACCTTCGATCTGTTCAACAATATTCTCTGTCTGTCCCTCTTTTACATGATATTCTTACAGTTTGCTTTTACTTGAAATATTTCCTATCTTTACCATAACTTGAAATATTCCCACCATTTACTGAAGTGTTTCTTTGTGCTCTTATAGTTACCTTTTTTCTTGCCACAATAAAAATATTATTATATTTATTTTTTTACTATTTGTTTTACTGAATTACTCTGCTTTCTTACGTTTTGTGACATATTAAACCTTTTTTTGATAACAATATTAATCAGCAACATTTTTTAAACTGCCACCAGACGAGATCATGTATTCTATGTTGGAGTATTTTTGTATCAGAGTTTCGAGGTGGTAATACGTATTAAAAACAATTAATACATTTTCTGATCTCTCCGTCGTTTGGAACAGTAGTCGTATTTACACTGTCATTTAGAGAGAGAATTGGATTCTGTACACAGTAATTATATAAGCACATAAGTTTTGTGCAGCTAAACCTAACTGACAATGATATAGTAAAGTAGATTTATGTGTCACGTCTAAGGTTAGCGTCATTTATCAATGCCATTTCTCTTCATCAAAGTCAGCAAGCTGATACCACGGTCCCTTGTAAAGAGACTAACCAAAGAGCAAGGTTCTGCAAGACAAATTAATCATGAACAGTGAAACACGACTGCATCTTACATGAGGTGTACACGATCACTGCTGAATTTGTTTAAGACCAAGCGGTGGTTCCTTCGTGCTTAATTAACACAGCAAAGTCCTTCTGCAAGAGAGTGCTATTATCGAGTTGCTGAAGATATACCTTGCCTTTATGATAATCGAAGCTTTATTGTTAAGCACACAAACGCTCACCCACTACTGGACTCTGTTCTCAGCCAGTCTAACCCAGTCCAAATCCAAATTCGTTTTTTAAAAGGTTTCGAAATGTATTTAAAAATATAACAACAAATTGTGTTTTTAAAAACTCATTTCTTGTTAACAGTCAACTAGGTGTTTCACGATAGGAGAATTTGGTGTTATATTATTCAGCATACAGCAAATTAATAAAAATCTCTAACACGGGAAACCACACACAGAAATAGATCAGTGAAGGGGTAGAGAAAAGTTTCTCTAATCCTTTTGATTGAAGTTGGAAGCAAGTTCTCAAGTTGTTTCGTCTTGACAGTCAGATATCCTAGACGTATTGAACAATCAGCATACGGAACATGTGTCTTTCGTAGTTTCAATAGAACGCTCAGTGTCTACAGAGCCCACTAATTTGTTTTTACGTCACTCCCTCGTTCTGCTCTAACAGTGGAAAATGTATGGAAATTAATGGAAAATAAATGGGGTCCGTCACTCTTCCTGTTCCACTACTGTTTGAATTTCGAAGGCCGTTTTATTGTTCACAGATTTACATCCATGGGACTTAATTAAAACTATGATTATCCAACTATAATACTTAGGTGAATGGAACATGGGGGGGGGGAGGGAGAGGGCCTATTTTCTTGTAATTTAGGTTAGACGGCCGTAGAAGTATAACCGTTGGGCCACTTTCAATTTTCTTCCTAATCTGGGCTTTTAACCTTCTAGTATCAATGTATTTAAATGCTAGGCTTTTCTAAAGGAATTAGAATGACCTGTACATTTCGGCGCAGAAGGTGGAAAGAAGGTAAGCCGCTCCTTCATTACACTATAAATGATAGTATTCGCTGTAACTGTCACGTTATTATTAAATGAGTAGCGGTTGAACTCAGATGTTCGTTACCGCCAATAAATGGAATCCTCAACTTTTGACATAATCAAAAGTCGCATTCTCTTATCCCCTATCTCAGTAACCCTTTTTCCTAAGATTCTTTTTGATGTGTAACTCTCATATCCTTTTCATTCCTGTAAGTGTATTTTTCCCAAAATATACAAAAAATTCTGTGCGCCTTCCTTTTAGCCCAGATTATTGCGTGAACAACCTATCGTATCCCATAAAATCTTACTACACTAGATGTAAGAACTGACAGTGTATAAAAGCTGCTATGAAACACTGTTCTCTTTTTAGGTGCTTCATCCCTATTGCCCTGGTTGTCGAATATATGTATATATATATATATATCCCTATATAGAGTCTTGCACAATAAAATATATAAGTCGACAAGGAAACACGCTTTGGCTTATTGCAAGTCATTTTCAGACATTCTATATTTTAGGAACCATTCAATAATACTTATGACTGCATTTAGAAAAGAGATCTCTTCCTTTACAAAGGACTTCGTAGGAAGAAATTAAGAAATCATTAGAAAAAATTGCAGGAAAATTTATTTACAAAAATTTAAAATGGGGGGGGGGTAATATATAAAGATTACACAGGAAATTTTTTCAAATCTGTTTTTCAAAGCATAGTTAGGCGGTAAATCAAATTATGATGCACATGTTGATCGTGTATGCTTCTCATGTAGCCCTCCAAACTTAAATCTAGTAGTAACTAATTTCATGTTCTGTTTACATGTAAAATAATCACTGCCACCGGGTAACAACCCAATTGCAGTAAATAAATGAATATAAATAAATATTTATAAGTTTCTCAGAATAAAGAAGGCCTGTTGATGGCTTATAATAAGTCGACACTTAGTGTGTGACCGACGTATGTATGGTGTTGTGTAGGCCTGTATATTGAGAAATACACTCACACACACACACACACACACACATATATATGTATATATGAACACTCCTTGTGTAGGGTCCAGAATTCCCCATGTACTTCCGTCTTCTCTGTTTTAAAAGTCTTCTTGAACGCTTTATACTAAATAACATTTTGAGAGAACTTTTGTAACTTCAAAGAAAGTATAAAATGTGCTATTATTATTATTATTTGTTTATTCGGGTATAAAATGTTGCTCGTCTCGTTTGGATATTAGAGGTATTCGCGTTCTTCCTCGGAATTTAAAATCTCCTTCCTGTTTACTGCTAGTTGCAAAAACATCGGTCTGCTAGATGTGTTTCGGCTGCTAACCATGTATGCAAAGACGTCGATTACTTTAGGAAACCTATTAATTCTTTAAAATAAGTGCAGAGCTCATATGTTACAACTGTTATTAACTTGTCCATGTTTTCTCGGGTTTAGGGCTTTTGACCTAGTACTACTTCTTTATCGCTTTTTCCTACCCTATTGTTTTTGTTGTGTTTGTTTAGTGTTCTGTTTTTGTGTATCTATACTCCTACTGTTTTTTGTGTTTTATTTGTGTCTTTGTGCTGGCTTTGTAAAAGGAACTTAACGTTGTTAAGCCTGCATGCTAATATGTACCCAATTTTTTTTACCGTGGCGAAACAGCCATAGAGGGCCAAGGCCTCGTATCGAGGATTCGTGATGACAAACACACCACACTCGATACGACTCCTCCGAACGAGTGATCAGCTTGACGCATATACCTCTATTTGACAACACACAACACTCTAACAGACAGGCATCCATGCCCCTGGCAGGATTCGGACCCACAATCCCAGCTAGCGAGCGGTCGCAGACCCACGCCTTAAACCGCGCGGCCGCAGTGTTCAGTAATATGTACCCATTGAATATATTATTATTATTACTATTATCAACATTATTATTATTATTATTGACTTATTCACATTTCTGAACATCTGCGTGCCTGCAAACCTTCACCTATCCCAGACTGTCGAAGGGAATAGGCTCAGTCGGCGGAAAGAAATTCTCCCTATCTCCTAAGGTCAAAGGGCATTTTTCGTATTATATGATACGTTTGTATTAGTACTGCTTCTGACCCCACTCTCAAATGTTTTTGGTTAACCTTCTAAAGGCTACTGGTTACGTGATGCACCAACCGGTTTAAAATTCAACAATTGTATGCTCTTCCCATACTGTATTTTTGTGCTTTGTATTTGTCTGAGAACAAACAGCGACTTGTGCCACTTACACCAAAAACTGGTTGGTTTTTATACCCGAGATGAAAAGTGTTTACAGCGCGGTACAAACTGGTTCTTTAGTTAAAGTAGTCTGGGCTTCGTCTTTAAAAGATTAAAGTTATATAGTTGTTGTAGTTGTTGTTGTTGTTGTTGTTCTTCTTCTTCTTATTATTATTATCATCATCATCATCATCATCCTCGCCTTTATGCAGGGTATTTATACTTATATTCCTGAAACAAAATATGTCCTTAGGGAATACACTGTTGCAGCTATTCTGTTGTTACTATTCATGGTGTTTATATCGTTAGTTCCAGTGTTGAATCTATTGTACTTTTACATTAGCACTTTCCGAAATATGTGTGCATTGTCCAATATGGCTGTTTTCTGTAGTTCCTTGACTTCATGTTTCCAGATATGTTTCTCACGTATTTTCTGAATGACTTTGAAATAGTCACAGTCGCCCCTATTATTACTGGTATCACCTTTGTTTTTACATTCCACATGCGCTGTATTTCTATTGTAAGGTCTTTACATTTTAGAATCTTTTCGGTTTCTTTTTAAATCACATTTCTGTCTCCTGAGATTGCAACGTCTATTAACTTATATGTTTCCTTTTCACTATCACGGATTATAATATCTGATTTGTTGTTGGGGATAGTTCTGTCAGTTTGTACTTGTTGATTCCACAATATGCCTCCTTGACTTGTTTCTGCTGATTTTGGCACATGTTCATACCAGTGTTTTTGTACAGTTTTTGATACTACTACTACTAATGATAATAATAATAATAATTATTATTATTATTATTATTATTGGGTAGGCTATCACTCTGGTGTACTGTCCAGTGATATTCTGCAGTTAACTCCAAATTATGTACGTGATAGCAACTAAGCGCCTTAGAACTTTTAGGTCTGTCAGACTTAGTGGTATAGCTGGCTTTGCTACAATAAATGGCTGCTCCGCCATATCAACGCTGATGGCTAAACATATTTTGATCTTGGCCTGCTACGGCAACAATTTTCAACATAATGAAGAAAGCAGTTATTGTGCTTGTTTGATAGAAATGTAATATTGGTGTCGTTATTTGATGTAGAACGATATTCGTTGTAAATATATATTTTTTTGTTTTTTGCATTTGTTATACATGGCTACATGTTATATTACTCTAAAAGTGTAGAATTAGAGTTAACGTTATTCCATGAAATTTGAATTCACAATCACTAATCTTAAACTTATCTTGATAACTCATTAGTCAGTTCTCGTAATGACGTTGGTGCTATTTATTTTGGTTGTAGTAGATCATATTTCACATTCTGTTCTACTCCATGAACGTTTTGCTTTTGGGATCTTCGGTTACCATGTAAACTTGTTTACCTAATTAGCCAATCAGTAATCTTTGGTACGTATTTTAAACCTTTTTCCTCACATTTCGAAGCATTTGGGATGTCCAGCTAGAATCTGTTCTGGTCCACCTGCCCTTTAATATATTCATTTTTGGTCTTGGCAATAAAATTAAATACTCTCAGATAAATATTATTTGCTAATCAAATCACAATTATTCGTGCTACAAATTCCGCTGAGGATTGCATTCTACTGCAATCTGATTTCCAGTTTATACAAGGTAGGATTGCTGCCAACTTCATTAAATTAAACCTCTGCAACACAAATATATTTCACCCCTTCCTCAAGTAAGAAAAAATTGTCTGAACTACGTTTATAAAATATGCGATTCTTTAATAAACTATGCCGATACCATAAAAGATCCGATAGAAGGCCTGTTGCTTGATTCAAAACAGCATTTTCACGTAAACATCGTTTTTTCCAAACCCTTGAGGATTTTGAGCTTAATTTGAAATTAACATTTTCCTTATGTAACCTCGATTATGTATTGCTGTTATATCTAATATTAGGTAGACATGAATTTTAATGTGCCCCAGTTCTGCAGAATGCTATAACGTCTACAGACGCCAGATTACTTGGACGCATTCAGCAGATATCCTTAGTCCCAGATCAAATTACTTTTTTATGATCATGTTACACAGGACGATTTTCTTAAAACGTGAAAGTTTCACACCCTTTACAGGAATCCAACTTGATGCATTAATTTTTATTTCTATTTATTAGTATTTAAGATATTGCCCATCTCTTTTGCACTACTGGTATTCCAGTTATTTCTCGTGATTATAGGACCTCATCCTTGTTTTCCTTTACTTCTAGGAACTATACTGGTATTCTGCTAGACGCGTTTCTGCTCTGGTGTGCAAAGCTATCGGCACCTTTAGGAGAACCATTTGTTCCTTAAAAAAAAAAGACTTTGTACTGATATGAAACATTCTCAGGTCTACTAATATACGTTTCCATGATATGATGCTTCTGTGCCCGCACTTAATTTTTTTGTTGTGTTATTGCTGTTGTATGTTCTGTTCTTTCCATTTTATGTTTCAATTTTGTGTATTTATGTTGTATTTGTGTTGTTGCGCTGAGTTTATAATTGGCACTCTTGTTGTTGAGCCATCAATTGAGTATACAGTTACTGAATTATTATTATTATTATTATTGTTTTAAAAATACGGTCCTATAAATATTTTATTATTTGACATTACAAAAGAAATTTTAAAACAAAAGGCTTTATGTGTACGTGTTGAGTTCTTAAACTAATTGTACAACGAATATTTTGAAATATTACAAAATATATGTTTATTAACTTTTCTATTATTAACATTATTTAATACTGCCCTTTGCTAGCCTAGATGCAGTTTGCGCCGGGAGATATGTACTAAGTTTGCTGTGCCTGTTAATAGACTAGTAGCAAAGGTGGAGGGTGTTATTGTCGCAATTACGTCACAGGGATTCATCACCGATGTCATTATTGTTGTCAGTAAGGGCCATTAATCATCTCGAGTCATTGTTCAAGCCGCTTATTGCTGTGCTTTACGATGAGCGCTGAGTAATGGGTGTGTGTGCAAGACGCACTGTTGGATTTCTTCCAGGGGGTATACCCTTTGCTATCTACGTTTCAGGCCACTGCAGTGCTTCTCAGCCGTGCTTTTAACTGCTGCATTATCTAAAAGCTTTCAGAGAGTGGGCAGGTTTTTTTAAAATATGTATTACAAGAATGATAGCATTGTGATCACAGTCTTTGTACCATCACTTGATACTATATTAATCGATTTTAATAATTCTCTTGGGATTTGTCTCGTCCAACCACAGCAGTAGTGCGTTACAGCATATAAATTTCAATAAACAGTAACTGAAAGTTTTTCGTAATAAACAGATATATCTTTTTACTTCCATGTTTTGTTTCTTACTCTGTTTGGAGACATTATTTATCTTGAACCGAAGAGTATTGATGTGCAAATAACGGGCAAAGTATTATATGACTAATGAGAAAATTTATAATTTTTACTAGGCACTAGCTATTTTTATGATGAAGAAATGAAAGTAATAATAGTGACCGAATACTAAAAAATGTCGGTACGTATACCGAATTTTGATTGGACGAAAATGTATATGGAATTGTAGTACAAAAAGCGGTAAGACGGAAAGAGGATTTGAAGGTGTGCTGTACGCTGGTGGCTCATGATAGGATCCAGTGCTCCTTTTTATTGAATATATTAACTGAAAAAATTTAGAAGAAAAGAATTGTCTAACAGAAAATTTCGAAGCTTTATTTAGCTAAAATGTAAAATTTAGCTTCAAATTTTGTATTCCTAGAATAAGATCGAGCTTGTGAATCTGTCAGTAGAATAAAATAATTCTCTTTATAGACAATTTATCTGTTTTAATATGTTCCAACTCCCGTGCATTAATCGGATCCAAAACATATAAGAAACCATCAAATGCACTTCAGCAATTGTGATGTATTTTATTCACAATGCTCTCACCAACATGTTTCGGCCGGCATTCCGGCCATCTTCAGGGTGACGTTCTTATTATAAGAATACAAATTTGGTTAACTGTGTCACCATCACTCCATAACAATTAGCACTAACATACACACACACACACACACACACACAGTGGCATTTACCAATTAAAATTCCACACATGTAACCTGTCATATATAGGGCAGACAAGACCGTAGTTTAGAATTAATATTCGAAGACCGCATTCGTTACATCACATTAAACTAACCACAATCGGCATACTCCTTCGATATCCAGCACAACGCACACGAACATAGACCCATGTAAACCACTAGGACCTTACTACCTTCCGCACAAAAAAGTAAATATATGAACGCACTGAAAGATTATCACATTCATTATTTTCACCAACATAATATGATTATAACAGAACAAAACCAGAAAAAAAATCCCTTATTCGAACTAATCCCTGATACTTAATCCAGGACACAAGGGCATAATCCCCACCCCCCACCCCACCCGAATCAACTCCAACCCAACCACTCCATTTCCCACCTCACATATCAGTTCCAACTAGTATATCACACCATCAACATATCACCTACACACTGCTAAGTACCTCATCACCTACTGTTTCACATTTCACAGCTTTCCATTAATCAATGGCACATTAACATATTTTATACATACATCGCTTTATTACAGGATTAAAACTCACCACATTACTGCATCAGTCATCACTCCACACAGATCAAACGATTTTAACTGCCAAGATTTTAATAATTATCTATTTGTAACCTACATTTGCATTAGATTAAAAATGTTAACTTTTAAAGAGTGAAGGTAACACATTTAACCAAAATTGTACGCTCGTATTCCTGTAAGAATAACATTACCCTGCAGGTAACCGGAATGCCGGCTGAAACATATTGGTGAGAAAATTGTGAATGAAGTAAATCGTAAATTTTGAAGTGCATTTGTTGGCTATTTATATATTTTGAATCAAACTCTTATTTTCCAAATCCCTAATACCGGACCTGGACAAGCGTTTTGCAGTCTACGTTGTGTTAATCTAAAGGTATAGCTCTACCTATCCACGCTTTGAAGTAACTGAGGGGGGAGTAGAGGTATAACTCCACTCATTCTTAATTTCGGCAATAGGTGGAAGAGAGTGATTAACTTCATGTCCAGCTGCTGTACCAGCTGTAGAGTCTACATTATGTCAAGATAGAAATTTACACAATTTTAATCCGCATAATAATAGCTGAAGAATCATTGTCAACATTTCCACTTATTAAGCAGATTTTACTGTGCTGACCGTAAAGCCGCGAAGGTATTAAGGTATAAAGAGAGTAAGTTTAAAATAAAACTAACAAACCACTGCGGAAATACATGAAAATAAAATTTTTTAACAAAAATAATACAATTTGTTTCAATTCGGTTAGAAAGCGGAAGGAAAAAAGGGAGAAGTGAATAATAATAATAATAATAATTATTATTATTATTATTAACTGCAATCGGGTTGTCACGCAGTGGTAGTGTTTTTTTACATGTAAACAAAATATGATTTGTTACTAATAAATTTAAGTAGGAAGGGCTACATGAGAAGCATGTAGTGGCAACTTGGAATCTTGGGAACCATCTCAGCATTTGCTTGTAGACATAGGGAAACCCAGAAAAACCTGTGTCGAGGTGGCCGGTCGCAGGACCTTCCGAATACCGACTTCTAGCCAGCAGTCCGATATCTAAAGTAAAAACAGCAATACTCACATAGTACAGCAAATACACATAAGATGACAACAATAAACACAAGACAACTACAACAATTTACGCAAGATGTCTAACAACAATACACACAAGAAATCCTAAAATACAACACGTACAAAAGGTAAACAACACCAAGGTAAGAAAGTACTGTATATAGTTTCTACCATTTTTCCCCACACATACTGTACTCACGCTTTCACCCCAGCCCTTCATTTCTCACTACTTTACTACTCATATAAACTTTTCCCATAAAGTGTCGTTTTTACCCCCTTCCCTACAGCGCACTTCCCTTCACTTCACTTCACTTCACATCACTTCACTTCAGTTCACTTCACGTCACTTCACTTCACTTCACTTCACTACACTTTTAGATGATTTTCAATTCATTTTACTTCGCTTCTCTACACTTTTAGATGATTTCCAATACACTTTATCTTCTTTTAACTCACCTCGATTATCACTTCCCTTACCCTCTAATTAAAGATTATACAAAATTTTACTGAGACATTTTTGTAGGGAAGTTACAGTGCTTTAATAAACAATAAACTCCTACGGTCATAACAGCTTAATTAAAAAAATTGATTTCTATACAAAACATTGGATATACATACAACCTTTGCATCTGATGTGTGTCTGGTAGGACACTTTATGCAGACTCACAAGATTTTGAACGTAAAACGTCCCTGGGGTTTAGAGCATAAATTCGAAAACTAATGGTGTGGTGTAGGATAGGGGAATAATGTAAGACCACAGTAAATAGTAATAAAGTAGACCACTCTTAAACATAATGCCGCTTCGCGTAAAGTATACAGTTTAACGTACTCCCATGCACTAGCATAACTCTAAGGGGCGTGGGAAAAGAAAGGATTATAACAGAGATAAGCAAATTCCAATGGATGCTTTCTAGGTTTTTTTACACTTCTTGACGTACTACGAACTGCAGATAACAGAGGATTACTCTAATTCAGGTCTGCCTGAGGCAAAACATTACATCAGTCAACGGCCAAGTGAAGAAAAAGAAAAATTAACACTGCTAATTAGACCGCAGAGCTTAATGGATTCCGAGAATGTGGGATAAAAATGATAATAAGAATGAAATTTCGAATCATTAAACATTTCCTGGTTTCTAATAGAGTGAATACGGGTTGTACAGCATTCATGTAGGTCATAGTCATAAAATAAACCCCAGTTTTTCTTGAGAAATAAGTACTACGTAACTATAGATTTGACTTTAATTAAATTATCAATGCAAAAACCTAGAATAAAATTAATATGAGGTTTCAGTAGATTAGGACCTACCACATTTACATGATCTAAGGATACGAAGTATTATCAGAAATAAGAATATATTTGGAATACTTAAATTAATTTTACATAAGACACTGGTGAAGATACTAAAAAGCAGAAGCCCGGAATCGTATCGTTGTGGAATAATAGTTCTCTACAAGGCGGGGAAAGAATCGCGTAAGTCCCAGCATGAATTTGTTGGTAAATTATTGACGAACTGAGTTCATGTAAAAACATGGCAAAGAATGTAATCAGCTGCACTTCAGCGTATGCAAGGAAATAGGATAATATTAGGCAAGGAACACTGGAATGTTCATGAAGAAAATCGGTAGAAGCAAGGCATAAAGGCAGTAAAACCATGTTATGGAATCAACAAATTAAAACTGAAGGGAACCTCCCTAAAATAAAGCTGACGTCACAATCCATGAAAATGAAATAGAAACAGTTCTGGTAATAGACATTGCAATTTGTGGAGATGCCAATGTGATCAAAAAGGAAGCCAGAAAGGTTTTAAACTACAAAAGACCTTAAAACAGAAGTACATTTCATGTGGCATGTAAAAACAAATATGATGCCAGTAATACAACGAGCAATTTTTAACCACTTCAGATTCATTCAGAAAAAGTCTGAACAACATACCGGGAAAGCACGCCATCAGGGAACTAGAGGAAGCAGCCATATTGAGCACTGCGCTTATACGTTGGATTGTTCTAATACAAAAGTACGTACGAAACCTTTACCATAAGGAGACAGGATAAGCCAAACAACTGTACAGCGGCAACATTATATTCTCTAGAAACGTGGTTTGTTTAAGGTAAATAATTGTGAGTACCCTGCGAGAAGGTGGTAACAAATAATAATAATAATAATAATAATAATAATAATAATAGTTAAAATATAAGAATTTATGTATAGAGATACAGCGAATGTGGAGCCTGAAATGTACGATTATACCAGTAAAAATTGGAGCCACAGGAATAGTAACGAGAAGCTTAAGGAAAAATTTGGAAGCTGTACCATGAAAATATTCACTAGATTCACTATAAAGCACAGCTATACTTGGAACATCACACATAATACGGAAAGTACTACAATGTGAAGCTTGAAGCCTGAGCGGTGGGGATCACCGCTGGTTCAAGAGAAGTACCAGGAAGAAATGCCTGTGACAGGAGACATACATAATAATATAGTGTTAAATGTGTTTCTTATTGCAACTTCCTCTAATATTTGTACCCGTGCCTTGAAATTTGTGACTTATGCAGAATAAAAATTAGTGACTTCAGTGATAGAAATTCCCAATGAATCAAGCAGGGCACATACAACTTTCATGTTAGAAGACGACGAGCATACTTGAGTGACCCAAATAATACCCGGTAGTATGAGAGTCTCAAATCTCGTGAAGGAAGGTGCGTGGCTGGAAAGGAATGAAATGTTGATATATCTCGGTCAGATACTGGTAACAAAAATAAAAGTGGCACAACTACATGAAACAAAGGAAAAAATATTATATATATATGTGTGTGTGTGTGTGTGTGTGTGTGTGTAATATGTTTGAATTTGCATTAGGCTGCATGAAAGACCAGCAAGAATTCTGTAGTAACACCATAGACAAAATCTTAAAGTTTTCGGTGTTGTTGAGCTTGACTGTTTTGTCGCAATATCTAATTACGTCCCTAGGCACGTCACCGCATCTCCTTCATCACGTTCAACTATTTCTAAAGTGCCGCCATCTTTCCATGAACGGTGCCAGTAATGTGGCTCCCTGGATATTCTACACGTTAGCTCAGATTTGGTATGACGTTCTAGTGCGTTGTGTTTCGAGTAACGCATAGAGATTAATTTTTATTTTACACCAACTGCTCTTGACGTGTTCAACTGCCAAGCATTCAAGAGGTATAGCCTGTATTCTGAACATGTAAGTCCGCCTAACCATCGCGGCCACAGCCTGTCGCCATGATTAAGCTAAGGCTAACCGGCCCCCAACTTAAGCGCTGCGTATTGTGTTTTTATGTAGACTGCTTTTTTAAAGAATCTGACATCTTACCCGTGTATTTGGCGGCAAGGGACCGACCAATTCAAGGAATTAGCAGCATGTAACAGCCCCAGTAATTATTTTATATGGCAGATATTTATGTATATTCATCCGTCTCATTTCGTGTTAGGTTCCAGCCCTTTAGTGCAAGGCGAAAATCAGCGAATAATTACCGCCCGCATAAGTTTTCAGCACATTTTCAATGTTTTTCTTTTCTTTGCAGAAACACTGTTACGACAGCTGCTTCTTCTTTTCCTTCGGCTCCTTGAGTGTCATGCTATATGCCTCGAACACTTATTAGAGTTGTAGAATAATTTTGATTCTCCTTTCCATTTACGTGTCTGAGTGATCTGTTTTTATGTTTGGGACGATTTCCCGAATTCGCGAAACGACGAAGCACACACCGATTAATAGAGAGGGATGAAAGTGTATGTGATCAGTGCCATAGCCCAAGAAACTTCTGCAAAAAAATGCTTTGACTAAGGAAAAATTTTTACAGATTGCTTATAAATGGATAAATTTTACTGAGGAATTCTGTGCTTGGCTTCTAAGAAAAAACCAGGAAGAATTTGATGCCATGAAGCACATGCTTTACCAAGCTAAATGTTTAGTGAATTGGGGCAACTTGTTATGAACGCCAAACTGGAAAAACGCAAGTCCTGCCGGAAGCAAGGTTCCATGAAATTTTTTGAATCGAATATTATTTGTCTTATACCCGAGAGGCAAAACATTCTGACAGTAACGAAAATACAATGAAGCAACACCAGTAGTATAAATAAGTATGGTGTGCGATGAACATATAGTGAAGATTCAAAGATAAATATTTTTATAATAAAGCAGATGAAGGCAAAACTGTTCCTGGTGGGAAGGGGGGATGGGTTGGAATTATAACTTTACTCTTTCTCAACCTTAGCAGAAGGTTACGGTGTATCCGGGCGATTTATCAATAGGCCAACAATTCCCGGAACCCACTGATTATGAGGTTATGTGGGCTCCAATCCCGGTGTGACCTTTTTTGGACTAGACGAAAATCTTACTTTTACGAGGTACTGATCCCCATGTCCTCCAACCCTGAAACTAGGCACACAATCAACTACGGTTTTCTGGCTCCGAAGAGTAAAACCGACTTTCTAATTTTGCACTATTCATAAATGCGCAATATGTCTAAAGAGGTTCTATTGACGCCTTTAGCGTCTTCGTGTAAAATACAAGAGAAAAATGAGGCTGGTGAATGAAGGAGTAAAAATAGCAAACAGAACATCAACAGGAGCCACATCAGTTAACGACTAATTACACTTTTTTCTATGTTTATGGTTCCGTGCATCGCTGATCTATATTAATAATTGTCCAAAGAGCCAACTGGCCACGTTGGAGGGTGGTAGCTGTACAGTACCGGAGGCTGTAGTTACAGTTTTGTGTAATCCTGATGATGGGTGTGGTTGACACCAGAAACATGTAGAGTGAACTTGCAGAATAATAAATAGACTGCTTTGTGTTGCATCTCGTTGGACAATTATTAATATTAATGACACTGTATTTCTGCCCAGAGTTATATGCAATCAGGACGCAGTATTTGACGTAGACTGGTGCGTTATGCGCCTTGAATATTTCAGACAATTAAGTGATATTTCATTGCATATTATGTGACATTTATGCGTGTGGACACAGTGCTTCTAGAATTCAACCAAATCCAATCGAAAATACAATTTATTTTAGAAGTGGAGTCTAATAGCAATGAACTCCTTCGGGCTGACTGTAACAAGGAAAAATAAATATGTACTTTTACCATATTCGGGACTCCAACTGACACAGACAACATAATTTATAAGGACGTATGTCATTCTTTACAACAGAAACATGCTGCCATAAGACACTTTTTGAAATATCCCTACAAGTTCGTTCTTTACAGAATTCGATAATCTAAGAGAGTGGGCAATAATAAAATACTCTTTTTTAAACAGTGCTTACCTATAACAGATAAATTAATCTCCTACGAGGTTCAATAAGCAAAAACAAGATTGTGTACTGTGGGCAACAACGGTACAATAATTGCGAGAAAAAATGGTTTATCTTTATCTAATATGGGAAAGTAACACCCTATATCACAAAACTCTTCAGCCCTTTAAACGCCGAATTAAATCCCATCTGCCATTTGCTGGCATTATTAGGAGCTCACCATGTTCTCCACGTTAGCAGGATAAGGGTTAAGCAATCTAGCACGGAAAATGCTTTTAAAACTAATAGCCAGCAGATCGCAACTGAAGAACAGAAAACCCACAAAATATAAGCAAATATGCCGCCTGTTGGATACAGCAATTTACTTGCCAGAATGTGGAAAAAATATTATCGGGACCAATTAGCAGAAGTTTAGTGAAGCACTATAAGTAACAGTTACTTCCTTTAAACACTAAGAGCAACGCGTCAAATTTGCCCCACTTGTACAGGCAATTCTCATCCTTTGGGCGTAGTTAAGTAGGTCATGGATATTACACAACTCAGGAAGAAAGGACGTTATTTTAACGCTATTGAATGGTTTACCTGTATAAAAAGACTGCCAGCAACACGTAATAGAAAGAAGAATTTACTTTAGGTTCTAATAAGCTTTCTGAGAGAAGGCTAAGAAACCTAGTGCACATGTCTGGCAGTGCTACTCCCATAGAGAACACACTAATGCTGCTGTTAGCAAGGATGCGCACCGGAAGGCCTAAGGTAACGTACAGAACTGTGTTGTCAGTCTGTACGAGGTGTGGCAATAAAGAAACCGGATTCATGCTCTAACCCTTTATTGAAAAAAATCAGACAATCGAAATGTTATCCCCTTTAATGTAGTCCCCTCCCCGATCCCTCCACCGCTCCATGCGAATTTTCCACTGTTGAAAGCAGTGCTGCAGGTCATTTTGTGTTAAGCTGTTCAAGAGTTGCGTCGCTTTTGCTTTCACTGCATCCACGGACTCGAACCTTGTTCCTTTGAGCGCAGAATTGATTTTCGGGAAGAGAAAAAAGTCGCACGGTGCTAGATCCGGAGAGTACGGTGGATGTTCCTTCACTGGACTGATGTTTTTCGCCAAATACCTCTTCACAGTTAGCGCGTTGTGTGTTGGCGCGTTGTCGTGATGAAGAATCCATGAGGCATTCTTCCACATGTCTGGTCTCCTTCGTCGCACACGTTCACGGAGGGTCGTCAAAACATTTTTATAATAAACCTGATTGACAGTCTGACC
>Ga0123354_10007341_pt1 | contig 16573 bp, 10 predicted proteins | sample TergutLab28metaG_2_FD_97872 | JGI IMG/M metagenome (GOLD analysis project Ga0123354, IMG submission 97872) | Labiotermes labralis P4 segment gut microbial communities from Petit-Saut dam, French Guiana - Lab288 P4 | ecosystem: Host-associated > Arthropoda: Insects > Digestive system > Gut ...
AGCAAAAACGGTTGCGGTGTTAAAAATTTCAACTCAGAAAGAAAAAAAAAATGTAGGTAGACAATATAGTGGAGGGAAATTCGCCCCCTTGTTTCCCCCAAGTTAGGCCTACGATTTGTGGGGTAAAATGAATACATTTACATGTATTTAGTGATATATTATTAGCAGAGATCAAGTTTATAGAATCCATCAACACAGTTCATTTTTCCCCATGCAAATATAAAAATGTCTGCAAATATGGAACATCTAAATGCAAGACAGGGTCCGACTTGAAAGTTTCTGACACCGGTAGGGGATGAAAACATAAAAAAAAAGCTTTCTGGCACAAAAAATTACAAATAATTAATTTTAATTCCTGAAATATATATCAGATTACACGAAACGACGAGGGAGACAAGTGGACGGAGAGGAAACACTGCAAATCTGAAAACAGACTTTTAAACCAAAAGGGAAGAGAAAACTGTACGAACGAGGAAACCATGATCACTTCAAAGCGAGAACAGGACACACCCTTTAAACGTGAAATGAGAAAACCGACAGCTTAAAGCACATCTACGTACGTCCACCGCAAACGTAATTATGCCATTACAAAGTGACGAAAAGAACGAACAAAGTGGTCTTAGACTTATTCGAGATGTAAACCCTGCAATGCATAAGGAAATTAACAGGAAACTCCCAGTCAGGATAACAGGTCTATGGGCCGAGATTTTAGTCCGGGACCTCTCATATATAAATCAGCATCTCTTCACTTCATCGCGACGTTTCGTGGCCTGCCATAGAACAGGGATTCTCAGACATTTTCGCTAGCGTCCATCACATGAAACTTAACAATTTCAATGTACCACCAATATTTCGTATATTTAAATGAAATGTCTAAAACTGGAAAGACTACATGACACCGAGGATCAGTTTTACAATGTCGTTTGGAATGGGGCATATTAGCAAACACTTGTGGTTTATGTTTTATTTATTTTTAGAATTTTGTCCTTTTTTATATTTCGACTCTTTATTAAGGCTGCGTACCAGTAAACAATGGCTGGCATACCAGTAATGGTACGTGTACTACAATTTGTTAAACTAAGGCTTAGAATCATCAAGGCGGTCTAAACCAAGGCGGACGAAACTATGGCAAGCGTGCCCAAAATGAAGAGCGGAAAGATTTCCTTGGCACACGGCATTCAATGTTTTCCCAATTTATTTTATTTCTTTTGCCCAACCAGAGCCTATATTTTGAAGAAAACACACACACACACACACATAAAAGTGATCCCGTTACAGGCCCCGTGTGGCCCAGAGGGTGGGTAGAGGCATAGCTCTACTCTTCTATGACCGCGGCACTAGAAGGGGGTGAGTGGTCAGCAGCACGCCCCGGCCGCACTTTACCCCCAGGAAAGACCCGGTACCCATTTTACAGAAGGCTGGGTGGGCCCCAGGGCCGGTCTGGTCGGGCGGAAAATCGCGTCCCCACCGGGATTCGATCCCGGACCGTCCAGCCCGTAGTCAGTCGCTAAACCGACTGAGCTACCCGGCCACAAATACACATACACGTACACACATACACACACACACACACACACACACACACATAACCGACTGCATAGAGACTATATATGAATTGCTGTTTCTACCAATAATACTGCGAGTGAAACATTTTTACACAAGTCGGGAGCGGTGCGCACTGTTGACTGGATATTTATCATTAAGGTGCCAGCCTGGCGATGACTGGACGAATATGTGACATTGGACAAAAGGTTTTGCCGTCTTATTTTGAAACAGTAACAGAACCAAGTCCACTGCCTTCCACATGTTCTTCCTTAAAGCATTCCTCGAGGCCTTATTAGAAATGTAATAATTATACTATGAATTAATTATACAATACAATTATAATTTGCATTAATAATAATCCAGTAATTAATAATAATTTTTGACAGACTCCAAGACCTTATTTTCTCTCCAAAACCCGCATGGGCACGCGAAAGGATTTCTTTGAAATTTACAGACAATTTGGGCAAGCGCCCACAAAAAAGGTTACACAACCCTAGGATAAACAGAGAGCTCTTCGTATGCCTAAACATCATAACAAGGAGCCCAAAGGGAGCTATTCTTCAACGTCGCCCAGTTTTTCTCGGCACTTGGTGTTTCACCGAGATGTAAATCCTCGCAGGGTAGGCATCAAGATTACGGCAGTCAGAACATGACATTTGGTGTAGCAGATAAGTACAACATTTCATAGGAAGCTGTTACTTCCAGCTACAGGGCTTCTACCTGAAGGTTGAGGCATGATACCCCAAAATACCGCGTCATGTTGCTGTACGTCCGCATCAGACAGGCTATGCCGATGTTGTATAACCGCGGTTTAAAAACGTCACCGAATATCCTCCATCAGACAACCCATCAATCATAAACACATTTGGAGTTTTCTAAAACGAAGATCTTTATTTCAGTAACGTTGCAGAAGAAAGGGCCAATGTGGCAATGGGAACCAGCAAACGTCATTATTCAGACGATTTTCATATTTTCCTATCCTTTATGGAGTTGATATATTATCCAAAGGCTATTGACCGGTTACTATGCAACGGATGACTTTTTGATCACTGACCGGAAACAAAAGAGTAAAACCTGGAAATCTTCAACATTCATAGTTCAAATGAAAAAGAAAAACGTAAAAGAAAGCTAATTCATACCAATACTTCAGTTCCATCACCAGGAGAGTAATACGTACATGTTATAAAAGAAGCAGGACTTTCTTTCACTAAAAAGGGGAACACTGTAAACTTCTTTCATATTCAGATTCCTTTTATGTCGTGGAAGTAATAAATCAAATACCAGCAAAGTTTAATGTGACATCTTGATTCGCAGGCATATCTAATGGACGTAGCGAACTCGGGTCAAAGAAAGAACGAACACATATTTCAACCCACTCATCTGCCTAGCAACCAGTCCTCATATACGTGCTTTTCCCCACCCCCATCAGGCGCTTCTTTCATTGTCTTTTCTTGCCGTCTACAGACTATTTCTTTGCGTCCTCTGATACTTATGCTGACTGAGGGGAGGTGTACAATGCGCGTAGGGTGGATGAGCAGGGGGTCAACTTAAAATTCCACCACCCGTGTTCATTGGTTCCTGGCCCGAGCGTAAGACAGTCCACAGATATGGATGTGGCTGTTTTAAGCTTCGTGCTCTCGGCCTCTACTACAATGCCTACCGAACGTCACCTAAGACATGGGTTTGTCAATACGTCATCGTCAATCGTCCTGATCATTTTCTTCTTTCTATCTTAGTCTGACCTCTTCTATCTGCTCAGTGGAAGTGTAGATATCATTCAACTCAATCAAATGACACATACAAAACCCGTAGATTCCTCGGGACAAGGGATCGGCCCGTCGCAGAGACCTCTACCTGAAAACACACGGGATTCGAACCAGCAATCCCAGGAAGCGAGCGGCAGCAGACCCACGTTTCAGACCTTGCCGTCACAGGAATCGGCACTAATCATTAACAATACATGAATTCCATCATAACTTTTATTCCCGAGCACACAAAGTAATTCAGGACTTGTAAGGGAATTCCACAAACCTCAATAGACCAGCATGTCTCACGAAGGTGTTGTTAGTCTTTGTTTAGCCGACATGCTACACAGAAGTACAGAACAAGCTGAGAGCCGAGACAGTGTAGTCGATATAGGAAAGAGGCTACGGGTCACGACGATCCGAGGTTCGGTTTCAGGCAGGAATGAGATTTTGCGCTTCTCCAAAGCGTCCAGACCGGCTGCTGGGCCCACGAAGCCTCCTATTCAGTGGGTACCAGGAGCTCCTGGCCTGGGAGTAAGGCGGCGGGGGTGTCAAGCTGACTGACCTAGTGTTGAGGTTACCACATGTCGTCTCGAAGTGAAGTGAAATTTTTACCACTTCTACAGTACAAGTTCGTGACGACAGGAAGTGTCATTTTTTTATGTTTTGCTGACCGTGCATCTCAGCATAATCTTAGTAATTAACCAACTTAATGTACACATTTTTGTTTTATAGTAAGTTTATTATATGCCTCTAAATGTTTCGAGCACTATGACCTCCGAATTATGAACACAACAGTGCTCGAAACATGCAGAGGTATATAATAAACTTATTATAAAACAAGAATTTGTGCATTAAGTTGATTAATTACTAAGATCTGGAAGTGTCATAATGCACAACTAAATGTTTTTTCGAAAGGTACAGTACTAACATAACATTTTCCAGGCTAAAGCGGGAGAAATGTGAGAATTCAATGGGTTTTGTACAACTTAGGACGGAGATCGGAAACGAAGTGCTAATCAACACAAAGTGACAATAACATTGGCAATAACAGTAGCAGCAGCAGAAGTAGTAGTAGTAGTAGTAGTAGTAGTAGTAGTAGTTTCTGTAGTAGTAGTAGTAGTAGTAGTAGTAGTAGTATCCTAGTAAAAGTGAGAATACGATGCCACTGGGAATGTGTGACCTGAGTTATCGTTGGAACAAAAACTGAAACACCACGTATTTTAAAATACCTACACTTATCATCTTTGTGGGAAGCATCCCCTTTTAGCAATTCATAAAAGGGGGTGCTGATAAGTCCTTAGCCCGATCAGGAACGAAACAAGCTACAGCCACCAAACTCGAGATTTATTCAACATACTCCCCACGAAGCTCAATAAACTTCTTAGCTCTTTCCTCTAACTTTCGCAAGCCACTCAAAAAAAAAGTTCAGAAGCTTGTCCGTCCAACCAGGTCTCCGCGGCAGCAATGACCTCCGCGTCGGACGAAAAATGGCTCCTTTCAATTGTTTCTTCAGTTCAGGGAACAGGTGGTAGTCCGACGGGGCCAGATCCGGAGAATAGGGTGAGTGATCGAGACAATGGAAACCCAGGTAGGCCAGTTTATTCTGGGTTGCAAGTGCCCGGTGAGTCGGGAAATTGTCGTGCAAGAACAAGACCCCCTTGGTGACATCCCCGCCGCGTTTTTCCTTCAAAATGTCCTTCACTTGAGCCAGCAGAGATGAGTAATACTCCGCGTTTGGTAGTTTGGCCCTTTGGAAGATAATCATTGAGGAGGATGCTCTCTTGATCCCAAAAAATCGAGGCGAGAATTTTTCCAGGTGATTACTGCACTCGGAATCTTTTGGGACGGGGTAAGCCGCTATGCCGCCACTCCATTGATTGTTGCTTTGTCTCCGGGTCGTAGTGATATAACCAGGTTTCGTCCATGATCACCAATCGCGACAGGAAATCATTTGGATTGCGCCGAAAAAATTCCGAAAGTTGCTCAGACGACTGGCACCGTTGACGTTTTTGATCGTCGTTCAGGCATTTCGGGACCCACTTCGCGGAGAGCTTGCGCATGTAAAAATCTTCATGAATGGTGGACTCAACCCGCTCACGTGAGATGCCCAGCTGCTCAGCTATTGATTTAGCCGAAATCCGGCGGTCTTCCATAATTAGCTCTTGAATGAGATCAATAATCTCCGGGATGGTCACTGTTTTGTGTCGTCCAGGACCAGGTGCATCACAGGTGGAAAAATCACCACGTTTAAACTGAGCCACCCAGTTTTTGACGGTGGCATACGATGGTGCATGTTCCCCTAACGTTTCTGTCAGAATGGCGTGAATTTCCTTCGGCGCCTTGCCTTGCAGAAAAAACTTGATGACAGCTCGCGTCTCCATGTTGTTGAAAACGCGCGCGTCGCCTGACATGCTTCCTTTCAGCCTCTCTAACAAGAAACGACTTGCAATTCGGTACATGAACAGACCTCTCTGTCCAACGACACTATCGCTTCCGTCCTACGACATAGGTCGGGCTAAGGACTTATCAGCACCCTCGTAGTTATTTGTTCTAAGACTGTCAACACATTGATAGGTTACTGGTAACCATGTGTAGCAACACAGCAAGTTTTAATTCGAAATCGCGGATTTTCCGTGTCTTAAGTTTTTCAAAATAAACAGCAACTGTTCCGCTAAATAACAATAACCGAGCAGCGTGTTGTTTTCATAAAGGAAAGAGCAAGTTTTGTAAAATATTTTCATGTGGTTAGCCCTTAAAACGTTTATAAACACTGAATTAAAAGGGTAATTATAGACTGTAAAAGTTAAGAAAGTAAAGTTCACCTTAGAACAGGCCACGAAGGCCTCGAGGGGGAGTAGAAGTATAGCTCTACTCTTTCTTTAACCTCGGCGCTAGATGGGAGGTGGGTGGTAAACGCCTCGACCCGGCCGTTTTACCCTCGGGAAGGACCCGACACCCATTCATACCCTGATTATGCGCCGTCCAATAAGGAATTCTAGAACATGTTTGTCAGCTGGAACGAAGGAAGTCGCGTTTGATTGTTTCAATATTTTATTAACTCTGCACTTGTCCGGAAGTGCAGAAACTATTAAATGTTCTGGACGGAATTTTGGTCGAGTTTCGAAGCAGGAACACACTCAGTAAAATAAAATAAAAAAATCCTGCAAGCAATATGTAATTACATCGTCGCTCTATTTTATGTGCCTGCACTCTATTCCTTCAACGAATACCATCACATTTTGCCGCTTTCTTCTCAGTGCTAAACACTACTGGCTTATAGCATGCAGAGAGTACCGTCTTCTGGGATGTGACGCAGTGTGGTGTGCTCAGAAAACGGTAAGCCTTGTAGTTGCACCTGTAAGAATCTCAAATCTTGTGTATTACAATGTAGGCTAATTTAATCTGCAAAAATAATTGCTTCTTTGGAAACTCGACACTTTCGCTGAGGTCTGAAATCTAGTCAGTCATATATTTACTTTCAAGAAAATAGGTTTCCGTCACAACAAAGTAGGATTCCTACCTTTACGAGAATTATGACCGGCTTCCGAAACTTTGTGCGTTTCAACCAACAGGCTTTCATCACAGACCTTCAGACCGACTCTGTTGACTTTCCGATTAAGTGACGTCCACGAGTAATAAAAGTATACAAAATGGTATGATATTAAAGAACATATATCTACACTTATCTACAAACTTTGTGTAAAATATTCGCTTGTATGTTAAAACAAATATGAAAATGGCACGACCATGTATGATAACATGGAGGTAACCCATTTAAAGTTAAATTATTATCACCACTTTATACTGAATGTAAACTCGTTACCATGCACGCCACAAAGGCGTATGGAAGAGTGGAGGTATACATTAGCCTCGGCACCAGATCGACTTCAGTGGTTAGCTTCACGCCCCAGCTACTAACCCGACCCCGTGACAAGATCGGCTCCGGAACATTTTTAATTATTTCCTTGGTGGGCACTTATGAAGATAACATTGCCTAACACTATGGTGCAGTCCTATTTAACCATTACGTGTTGTTTTCCCTTCCCTATACCATATCGTTGAGCATGTTCCATTTCAAGGAATGGACAGTTGGGTTCATTTCTTGACCTGAACAAAGATACAGATGAGTCACCGGATGCTAATCTCTCCCAGCAGAGCAGCACCCTCTCCCTTTCCAATGGGATTACTCTGTCCACATTCCAGAATCGTCAATGTATCATTTCTGAGATACAACCACAAACTTCCAAGTTCAAAAAATACACTATTCTTAGAGCTGCACTTTGTTCAAAATGTCTACAACGTATACATAAAAACTCATACAGATCCTGAAACATGCGATGCAAGGGTGGACTGAATTTATCTGACGATTACAATACGCGGGGATGTGGTGTCGTGTAGTTTGGTAGGTCGCTTCCAACTTTCGGAAAAACCTGCTACCCACACATTTATGGCAGAAAAATGGATTTGTCACATTCAAGGCGCGGTCGACTGAACTAAGCAACTATCGTCTGTGTTCCATAAAAAGTGGAGAATTTCTTGACGAGCTGCGCGACTACCAGTTTCTCAAGAATGTCGCTCTTCCATGCAGTGAGTCAGCTGTTTCTGTAATTTACACGCCTGAGTGCATAATTTACATCCGACGACCAGTAAATCAGAAAAGGCTGACAAAATACACACATTTCGTGTAGGGTCCCTTGCAGAACCAAAATCATTTAAGTTTTGCTGCGTATGAATCAACATGATCCATTCCACTTCATAGTTACAATGTTCCTACATCAATAAAAATTCATAGGATGTTAACTTTTGTATTTTAACTTAGCAAGCTAGTTAGTGGACCTAAAATTTGTTTCAGGTTGACATGCAAGCCAGAAATTCGTTTAACTAAACCGCTGTGCCACCTCCTTCACGACACAACACGAAATATCATTGCAAATTACTTACGAAATACCCACAGGTCATTTTACTGCATTAAGAACAAATTACATAGGCTATATGATACCTAACACGATTTATCGTATGCTTAGATTGCTTCTACGCCTTTACAGCGTGGAATTAAAAGTGGTAATGAGTTTCAGAAGTTCATTACAGCAATATTCCATTTCGATTCACGTAGGAAAGCCTGTTTGTAACTACAAAAGCCAAGAAAACGAATTAGGCCGCACATGCTAGGAACCTTCACATGGACGGAATCAGTCTTTTAAGATCTTATGCACTACTGAAGTCTACACGTTTGATTCAGTAACAACCACAAAGCGGATTGGCCGATATAAAGAGAAGCCTTCGTTTCTAAAATGGCAAAGCTAGAAGATGTGGAAAAGAGACCAATATTTACGTCAATAGTGTAAGAAACAGTGGCGACTCTAAGACTGCATACAATGTGACCTGCCGTTCGGTAAGAGACATATGACCATGAGTATACTGATAGGTATCAGTTAACTGACTTTATCAAAACTCCTCACACTCCCTGGTTCATACAAAAGTGAAGACTGTCTTCTGAAATGTGATGTGTAAACCATCACACAGTAAAGGGTACTCATCACAAATAACGTTGCGAACACCTCAAATCGAAATTGTGTGTAAGAAATAGCTAGGTTTTATGCGACACTATTTGATAATTGTCCCCTGATGATTACCCCTTGTTGATTGAATCATGCAACAACACTCGGTGTTATAATACAAATATCTAATAAAGAACACTGTACATCTCTCTTTTACCTCGGCATTAGATGTTGGTAGATGGTGAATGCCACGCCCCGGCCGCTTTACGCCCGAGAAAGATTCGGTATCCATTGTACAGGAGGCTGGGTGGGCCCCAGAGCCGGCAGGGACGGGTAAGGAAAATCTTGCCCCCCATCACGGTTCGATCCCCGGACCGTCCAGCCCGTAGTAAGTCGCTATTTCGACTACGCTATCCAAGCCCACATGTAAAATTTCAGGTGGATTAAGTGGCACTAGGACAGGTTTCCCACCGAGTACGTCAATTTAACCCTGTCAGTACCATTCCACAGATGACGATACCAGTATTTCCCAACTTGTGTTTCGCGGATAACAAGGATCGTCGACCACTTCCCTGGGGATCCGTGGATGCACTTCTGTGATAGATACTTTCAAGTTTGTTTATTTATTCTAATTAAATGAATTATGTTCTGTTAAAATCGCGGAACTTATTTAACTGGCGATATGTTTGTGTATTTCATAAGACCGTTAGAATATCTAATTGAGGAAATTCCTGTATCCACGAAGCGAGCAACAATAATTTTAATCAAGGTCAAATTATGTAATATAAGTGGTATATATTCGCAGCAATCTAAAATAAGTTCTGAGTTACATGATCCGGACACACTATATTTACGTCAGCAAGGATGTAAGGATCCGTGGTTATTTTTCGAAGCCAAAAGGGGCCCGTGAGCAAAAAAGCCTGGGCAGCACTGCTCTATATTCATCTTCATTTCCACGTTGTTCTTACCAGAAGGACCAAGGGGCGCAGCCTGGGCAACTTCCAAAAACGGTACGCTGTTTCGGGAACCGGGGAGCGCTTGGTAGTGAAGTGCGTTCTCCCCTGTTCAATAATATACGCCTACCGTTAAACTGTAACTTAAAAATTCACGTCCTAGGCAAGGTGCACCCTACTTCTTTTACGTATCGGAGAAACGTGCTGTCTTCAGATAAAACAGTTATAGATGGAAGCAGCAGGTTCCACCGTAACATGGAACATTTCTGTCGGGCTACATGGTGTGGCATCTCACAAGACAGTATTGGTTAGAAGCCACCAAGAGAACCTAAAATATCTCTTTATATACTACAATGCAGCCACGAAACGAATCACTTCGAAATTATACACAATATAAGTATATATATATACTTCTGAAACACACTGACACTTACTCAACAAAAGGACTGTGCACTCGTTCTTTCATTTCATCGAACATAAATATACGCTAATCACATATGGCATTGCAGGCAGTATTTATAAATCGCCTGTGTTTGTAATGAAATATTGTTCATTATACTTTAAAATTTGATGTGATATTTTTATAACGGCAAAATTTTCTGTGTGAAAACACATCCATCACGAGCAACATACACCCGCTAGCTACACGTTAGACAGGGCTCTCTTACGCGTACCTACCGAAATCTGTTTACTCGGCGATCATTCCAGATTTATGACTGTAAGGTTGGTGACTGGAGAAAGGGAAAGGAAAGTTGTAAACTTACCTCTCCTAAATTGACGAATCCGTGTTTATTCGCTATGGAATCTGCTACCTGCACTCCGCCTTCTATATGGACAGCCCACTGGCGTGAGAAATGTTGCTGTTCATCGGCCGTGCAAATCACAGTTACTGTCACCATTACCACCAGCAGAAATAACGTTCGACAACCGCTCACCGTCCCCACTTCCGCCCCACGTGCAGCTGAACAAAATATTAACTTCATCTTCCGCTCACTGCTCTGTTTAAAATTATGTCACGTAAAATACCTGTCAACGACGATGGGAGATTGTTAACTGAACAGCACTTTACTACTGTTCAAATTGGTTTCTCTTAATTTCGGTTTGTGCAAAAGACGCCGTTTTTAGTTCATTTGTTATTTTCCAGCAAACGCTCAACAACCAAACGACACTTAGGAACTTGACGTACTTCTAAACAATACAACCACGAAATCGCGTACACAAACGCACTCTTATGTTTATATTACAACTTCAAACGATAATTACATATTAATCGAATCCAGAATTATGTCACAAGTACCAACCTCACACTGTCATATACAATTTTTTTTTTTAACAAAGTGTTTCTTAATAACACTTCCTACTCAATTTTTTCCTAACAGTTCATTTACCTATTAATAATAAATTATTTTAAAATCGTGATTTATACACACAACACACGTACGGTATAAACCGAAAACAAAACTAAAAATTTACATCAACAGCAAATTTCACACGAAAGAGTACGATATAAACTTGTATTTGTTACGCGGAACATGTTGATAGTTTGATAATGTAGGTACGTGTATACAACCAACAGTACAGCACATTGTCCATCGTAACGTACTAGGCTAGACGATGCCCTCAGCCACTCTGACATCCGCGCCACGCACGGCCTGCAGAGGCTCTGACGGCCCCACTCCCGCACGCCGACACACACTACGTTCTTAGCAGTGCTACCAACATCAAGCACCCAAACATTCCTTTACAGCGGTGAGTATAAATCAATGCTGGTTCATTCAACAATGGTGCTGGCAAAAGTTCAGACAGAAACGAAGCGAAGAATATATGTAGACATATTACACATAATACGAAAGTGCAGACGTGCTTAAGGAGCAGCCGTCCTGGGGTCTCGTGCCTCGCCAAGCGGCTTCAATAGTACGACTCTTGAATTTGACTGACTGTGGTTTAGTCCTCCGAGTACAGGACTGATTAATAACCAATCTACGTACTTCTAAGTTCACCCTAGAATAGGCCATGAAGACTTAGAGGGGGAGCAGAAATATAGCTCGACTCTTTCTTTAACCTCGGCGCTAGATGGGGTTGGTAGTCAACGTCACGATCCGGCCGCCTTACCCCGGGGAAAGAGACAGGGTACCCATTGAATAAGAGGTTGGGTGTGTCCCAGGACCGACATGGACGGGTGCAGAAATTTTCACCACTACCGGGATCCGATACCCGGACCCCTAATTAAGTCTAGCAAACACATAATTAAAAACAAACAAATAATCCGAATCGTCAATAATTTGCTTGAACAGAGTCATCCAATAAGATATACGACCTGAAATACTGATTCCGTATAACTAAATCTTTTTTGAAAAGCTAACAGTTGCTCAGCTATTCCATAGCCTTCCTGCCGATTACTAAGTTCGTTAGAATAACAGTGATTAGCACAATCGGGGTTGCACTTCGCGCAGGGACAGGAATTTTTTCTATCACAGCTTTCAGATCGGCCCTGGGTCGCATCCAGTCCCCCACACAATGAGTATGGCGGTGTTCCCCGGAAGGTGGGGGGGCAGAATGCTAATGCAGTCCGGACGTAGACCTGACCACTCACCATCTAGTACCTAGGTTACGAACGATACACTGGCATTTTCCTTGATTAAACGTAGCGAGAATTTTACCTTTACCTTTATGAATCAACCATTGTCAGAAAAATGTAGAAGTTTAAAAAACACATGGCCTAATTTACTGAGATAAGTTTATAAGAAGATAAATTAAGTGGTAACCTGGTTTACTCGGCTCCTGTGAATATTATTCGCTAACACCGTGGGATGGAATCACATCGTTCCAAGTTTCAGTCCAATTTAATGCTCTAAAGCAGTCATACGTCTCTGTGTGTGTGTATATGTGTGTGTGTGTGCGCGCGTTTGTTGCAGCTACACAAAATCAAACCCCTTGGCATACACAGAACTCGACCCCTTAACTGGACCTCTATTCCACTCCGTGTTTATTTGCAAGTCTTGTGGGTAATGACTAATTAAATATTCTACAAAATTTTCCACGGATTGAAAAACCCAGACGTTGTACTCGTTCGGGTATCACGAAATTATTCCCAGAGGAAAGACAGGATTAATTGAATTGAAAGATTTTTGATATAAATAGAAAGGAACCGTTACGGTAATGGCACATCGACAGAGCGTCACATTTCTTGCTTTCAAAAAAAAACAGCTGAGTGGTCACTCTAAATTTAAAAACAATGTTCCACGTGATTTTTTTTTTTCGTGGAACAAAATCATTTTTATCATGCAAAAGAACGGGATATGCTCTTCGTTCAGCATAATGAGTGGAACAGCACATGTCTAAAAGAGAACACACAGCCTCTCTTCCGAACAAGTTCACTGTGATTTTGAATTTCTCATTGACTTGGTGAACATTTATTGCAGAATCCAACGTATTGTTACAACAGGAGTAACACTACACATATAATATCACACAAAATGTATGTTTAATTCCCATGTGTAGACTTTTTCAATAAAAGTTGTAGACTTTAATGAAATATTTTATGACGCAAATTCACTCGACACTGCGATACTACTCTAAAATAATCTATCATAATTTCGATTTAGTCTCACATAAACGACAAATCATTCCAGTAACAAAAAGTCATGAACCAAAATCAAATTCATCCAGCAACTTTTAAAGTAGACTCTAAAAGCCAAATTTTATCTAAATTCTTCAAGAAATTTAGGAGATGAAGCAAGAAGATAGACCCACGGCTGCGGTCTCCCTACAGTGAGTTCACGTGATGCTCTTTGTTTAAAAAAAACGCATAAAAATATACTCATCTGATAGAAGCTATACTGTTTATTTAAACATCGGCGACAAGAACATTAAACGTATTTATTTATTTGTTCTTTACTGAAGGACACCACAATTACATCCAATTAAGTGGTACGCAGTGCCGAATGGTACGACGTTGTCTGGATGATGAACTGGAAAGAATACGGCAAGAATCTCTCGTAGTCTGATGTACTACCCCGGCATTTACATGGTGGGAGTGAGAAAGGGAGGGAGGAAGTCCACAAACATTTCAGACAGGTGAGTCGGTGTGCCAGCAAAGAATCGAACTGGGCACCTTCCGAAAATAAGCCAGAAGCATTGCATCTTGCACCAACTTTCTTGATATTAAGCTCTCGGACTGGTTAAATGATGAAATGCGTAATATGTTGTAGCGTTCAATTCAAGAACACTTCTTTCTTAAGTCCTATCTTTTAAGCAGATTAAACACTTGTAATACGAAAATTCAATGGGTATAAAATATAAAATTATGTTATCATGAAATCTTTCAGCAAGATTGTTTCGTTCACCCAGCTATTGTTAAGTTCTGCGAATCTTTTATCATGAAAAATAATTGAGGAATCACATTTATGAAAACAGAGACATTTCCCAGGCCAGTCCATGTGGCATTTATTGCGAACAAAGTGGCAGCGGGACAGACTTCTCTCCGAGTGCTCCCCTTTTCCCCTGCCATTATCATTCCACTAATGTTACATAGTCTCCGACCACCAACGCAACGTAACCTTAGAAACTGTGCCCATTTTTAAACACAAATACGTAGACCCAACTTATTTCCAGTTTTAACCAGGACTGTTATAACCTCGAAGATTTTTAATTACTTTAAATTCCATCTCTTTACACAAGGCCCAAACTTATTTCCGTTTAAGTTAAGTTGGTGTGAACACCAGCTACGTTACACACGAGTCTTGTGGTCTTGCTCCCGCATACATTCATTTTTTGCTAGGGCTTTGGGAAATTTACAAGTCCTGCATCTGAACAGTTGCAGCACATGCGTAATAAAAAAGGAAGGTGAGAAATGTCAATGAATTTCCTGTAAAGTAATGTGGATTTTAATCTGTTGTCGGTTACATTCATACACGAAAAATTAACAGTTCGATCCATTTCATAGCCCCAAAATACAGAGGGTTTTCCTTGGTTCAAATTTGATATTGTGCTCCAAAGTGATCGGGACACGTACAGCACATAGTACAGAGCTGCGAGGATGAGAAATGATTAGAGAATCTTAATCGGGAGACTCTAACGGAAGAAATCATTCAAGAAGTGTGAAGTTCGATAGATCTAAATATAAAATTTTGGTCTGAAACACGGGGGAGATTTAGGCGTATATGGAATTAAATTGTTAGAATGATTTGCGGGGGGGGGGGGATTATGTTATTCGTTAAGTACATTAAAAATCCTGGTAATACTTAAAAGATGGATTTTTGTGATGAGTTCGCATTTCGTAGCAGCAGCGCCATTCCGAAACTGTCAAGGAAGATTCTGTGTTTTGGAGTTAGTGTTTTAGTTCCGTGTGTTTTGTAAGCAAAGTGTTATGTGATTTCTTTAGCCCACTTTCTTTTCTTGCAATTGAAAAGAAATGATGCTGATGACATCACAACGTGTTTGTTTTCCCCATTTCAAATTCTGAACCAGTTCAATTAATTTAAAGAAAAATGGTAAGAACATCACGCCACTGCAGCCCACCAAAACGCAGTACTTCTTAATTTCGTACAGTCAACTTGGTGGACGTGCAATCTGTGAAGTGGGATGCGATATGCGAACTGAGGCGTTCTGCCTGGCGAAAAACCAGAGGCCTTTGCTAAGACTCAGCCTTTTTGTTAGTAATTACGTTAAAAAATCATACATACATGCATGCATGCGTACATGAATGCACTCATACATACATACATGGATGCATGCATACACACATACATACATACATACATACATGGATGCACGCATGCATGCATACACACACACATACATACATACATGGATGCATGTATGCAGACATACATACATATATGCATACATAAATACATACATACATGGATGCATGCATGCATGCAAACATACACACATACATACATACATACATACACACGTACCTCGTACATGCGTGTATATACATACATACATATATGGATGGATGTATGCATTCAAACACACACACATACACACATACATACATGCATACATACATGGATGCATGCATGCATGCATGCAAACATACACACATACATACATACATATATACACACATACATACGTAAATACATATATACATACATTCATTCATTCATACGTACGTACATACATACCTCGTACATGCGTGTATACATATATATATATATGTACATATATACCGCGTGCATACGTGTACATACATATATACATACATTCATACATACACATACATACATATATACATACATACATGCATAAATACATACATACATATATTCATACATACATACATACTTACATACATTCATACATACATACTTACATACATACATACATACATACATTAATACATACATACATACTTACATACATACATACATACTTACATTCATACATACATACTTACATACATACATACATACATACATACATACATACGTACGTACGTACGTACGTACGTACGTACGTACGTACATACATACTTACTTACATACATACATACATCTATACTTACATACATACATACAAACATACATACATACATACTTACATACATACATACTTACATACATACAAACATACATACATATGTACATGCGTACGTACATACGTACATACATACATACGTACATGAATATATGAATGCAAAAGGCTGACAAAGGAAAGAGACAGACTAAAGAGGACGGTAACACGAACAAACAGATGGCCAATTACCAAAAGGGACTTGATAAGAAGACACTACAAGGAATTTACAAAATTTATTAACGACATACAATTTGATAAACTAAATGTAGAATAAGCAAATAACTGTACCAAATCAACTATA
>Ga0123354_10007342_pt1 | contig 16572 bp, 9 predicted proteins | sample TergutLab28metaG_2_FD_97872 | JGI IMG/M metagenome (GOLD analysis project Ga0123354, IMG submission 97872) | Labiotermes labralis P4 segment gut microbial communities from Petit-Saut dam, French Guiana - Lab288 P4 | ecosystem: Host-associated > Arthropoda: Insects > Digestive system > Gut ...
AAAAAAAACAAAATATATATATATATATATATATATATATATATAAAGGGCAGTCGACCGTTCTCCCTCATATATATATATATATGAGACAGCGGTCGACTGCACTGTAACGCGTGCGTTCTGTCCAGAGGACGGGTGGGACGGTGTGTGGGCTGAAAGGGACAGGTACTGTGGCTGGGCGATCAAAGAGCACCGAGAATCTCTCACTGTCGCGGGTGCGGATTCACCCTCTGTCACGGACACTACCGTGACTTGTTTAGTGGACAGTACGCCTCTTCAATTTGAAAAGACCAGATGACAGGAAGTCCAGAAGAAGGCGATAAGTAGAGGATAATACGGAACAGCGACAGGTAAGCTGTGGGCGAGCTGCGACTGCTAGATGAAAGAGAGAATATAGATGATGGCTGCAAGATTACTGCCCAATAAACAGATCCAACTAACGAATGCTGAAGAGCTCAAATCAAATGGATCAGACTAGACATATTTCATAAAGCTCCTGTCTGATTGGACGACTTTATAAATGAAAAAAAAGTTGTGTGAATTTACGGTTAAACAAATAAGACATGCTGCATATTACACAATCTCTAGGATAATATCGAGCCGATATTCGAAAAAGGATCAAAGGCGACTTGAAAATCGCCGGAAATTTAATAATATTTATAGTTGTATTGACTTATAGTTTTTAAGTACTTGGTCAGTAACGGTGATCAGAAAACCATAACGTATCAGAGAAAGACTAAAAATGTTAAACATGTACAGGAAGGAATTCAAAACCCTGTTTAAAAACATGGAATATTTTCGTCCGCTTTGTTTTTTTAATTTCAAATTTGGACACATCATTAGTCAGTTAAATTTGGCCATTACCTTCAGAACCTACTACAAGTTATACATAATATTAGAGTGTAGCCTGTATTCTCATCTAAGCCTATGATTAACAAGTATTTTTTCGGTGTAATGAATGAATGAATTCATTAATTTATTATTCAATTATGCGGTCAAAATATATTACGAAACACTAACAGAGTTTCTGCAAGTTAATACCCAGCGGGAAATACTGTGCAAAGAAGCATTCTTTGCCTAATTATAAGCTGCCACCTCGACAGGCGTTTGGAGGTAATGTGGAAACAAAATTTGGTCAGTTGTTTGAAACAGGCACCTGCCAAAATAATTCAGAAGCCTCAGCACTAGATCAAATTTATTCGGCCTCGTAATCTTAAGAATGTAAAGAAAATGAAGTATTTTGCTCTCAATCAAACTGAATACATTGAAAATGAAAAGAATAGGAAAGTGCAGTGTAACAAATAGTTACAGTACACAATGCATTCTTGTTTCAATTTACGTATCACTCCCTCATTTTAAGACCGAAAATCCTGTTTCAAATTCTGACAGAGGAACATTCTTTTATCCTGACTTATTTACTATATTACTTTCGTTACATATACACTATACTGGAATTCCGACCTTAAAATAAACCGCTTTTTTTCCTGAGATGAGGGAAAGACTTCAACCAAGATTCTAAAGAAGTCACTTTTCTTGAAATTGGCATTCAAGTCATATTCTCCCATTTCAGTATAAACTGCATAATACTGCTTACGTGTATTTGGTAAGGTGCAACTGAATCACAGCGTTTATAGTGTTTTTCGTAACACAATTTTAAACCCTCTGAAAATTCCAGGGTGGCAATTAAATATATTACGACATGTTACTTGTTTCCTGAACATAGTTCATAGTCATTTTCTAAGATTATTCTAAGATATTTAAAGCAAGAAGTTTATATAGCGCTGTTAAAGAGTGCCATCTACATCGCGGAGGTAATTTTGTCGAGAGAAATAGTATTCTTGCTAATCAGCTTAAAATACCCAACTTAATCTCGGCATTTATTCCCATATGTGAATCCTGTTATAAGCCAGCACTCCACCTCTTTCTAATAATCAGCGTAACGACGTTCTTTATTACGTCAAGCGCGTCTTAATTCAATATTCTTCCTTTTCGACGTGCTTCTAGAATAACAGACAATATTCCTCTTTAGATGGCGCGTTTTATTGTGGCATATATTCAACGTGAACATGAAGAACATTCTCAACGAAAGCAGCGCCGTGAGTTGTGGAACATAAAGCCTATAAGACATTTCGTATAAGCCGGCACTATTTCAACTGTCAAGTCTGTTATTTGAAGCGCGCCCGAAGTTCTGTCTCCTGGCGGATCATACACAAAGTACTTATACGAATACATAACTATATTTAACGCGGGGAAATATTTAAGCATTGTCTGCACCATAAGTAACTGAGGACAACGTAATATCCTTGGAAGTGAGGCTGAGAATCGTACGAAGTTACAGAGACCTAGTCCAAAATTAAGAAAGGTAATGGATGTTATGTGCTGTACAAATCTGAGAGCAATAATGGGTAAAACATACTTTGTGATTCAAGACAACTAAACACTGCTGGAAAAAGTGCATCACTAACAGAAGTTTTATAACGGTAAAGTGTCTCATGACTATGAAAAACGAAACAGAAATAAACAAAAATATTGACAAGAAGACAGACTCTTTAATGTAAGGTTCTCAACTGCACACATTTACATTATAAAAACATTATGTTTATTGGACCGTGCATCATTGTAATAGCTGAAGAATAAAAGACCAACATGATGTCACTAGCTACTTTATTTCACTTCTTATGTGCTCAACATATTTCGGACACTAGTATATCCATCATCAGGAGCTTGCAACTGTGCTGTTGAATTAGTGTCGGTGTTGCCTGCAACACCGACACCACACAAATACAGCCGCACCAAATCTCCAACACACAGCGAAACAAGAACAAAACGACCGATGTGGTAATTCAACAGCAAAGTCGCAAGCTCCTGATGATGGATAAATTAATGTCCAAAACATGTTGAACACATAAGAAGTGAAATAAAAAAGCTAGTGACATCAAGTTGGTCTTTTAATCTTCAATTACAAAATCAGTTTTGAATGTTCTCGTGCATACCGTTTCATCGGAAACCACTCCTCATTTTATAGTTCATGACACGTGTAGTTAATTAAATATTGACCCCACCTAGAAAAGTTCTAAAACAAAGTTGCAAACCTCAGTAAGACAGATATTTGTAGCCACTTACAAAATCCCGCAAGATAAGTCTTTATGAAGCACCTGGCAATTCAAGTCGCGCTTAATGCGCAATAAAGTTATTCTTTACACAGCTTTTTGTGTAGAACTCCCCAGTTCAAACTGCATCGAAATAAATTCAGTAGCTTCCAAAACTGAGTATGTGGAAGGACGTAAATGTGATCTACGCATTATGTTTACTTTCTTACATTTCGTCCTAACAGCTCCACAAATTCAGTGCAACTTTACACAGCCCTTCTATTTATCTCTGTATTTAACCAACTTGATGCATAAAATTTGTTTCACAATAAGTTTTATTTCATACCTCTACATGTTTCGACCACATGTGCTCGTGCACGAGACGGCCACCTATAGGTGTGATGATACCAGAGGCTGTGTAATGCAATGTTGACCTCCTTATGATCAGCACATGGTGCTCGAAACATGTAGAGGCATGAAATAAAACTTATTGTGAAACAAATTTTGTGCATCAAGTTGGTTAAATACTGAGATAAATACACTGAGATGCACGGTCAGCAAAAAGTCAAAACAGCCCTTCTATTTTCCAGACAATATGATACGTACGAATAGCATAAAATTTCTACTTTCCAGTTTGATTCCCTCGCCACAAGACGTTTTGATTGCACCAGACCGAGTATATAGACATCTATAATCCTACCGCATACACGGAACTGGAACATGTATCGTATATGCATTTTATACCGTCAGTAGAATGACATTTTCTGTCACGATGCATACGAGCTTGTATGGAATTGCATGACATTGACGAGGCAGACAGCACAAGTTCCGAAAGGAGGTGGGTGGATAGGGCTGGGTGCTTAGCAGCTCCAGTCAACCAGGCTGCCACAAGGGCACTAGTAATGAAATATTTACCAAATCGCGGAATACTCTAGCTACAACAATGATTTGAACAGAAAGGTTTAAAAATAAAAAAGAGCACCTCATGATACATCGGAGAAGAAAAATCATATACAAAGTCCTGCATTAAAATAGATTCCATTTTTAATGTTTTGTGAGTTATTGCTGCGTCGGTACGGTTGACGTCGTAATTCGTCACTAAAATGGAATTTTTTTCTGCTCCAAATTTATAACGTCGTAGTGACAAGAGGTTTTTATAAAAAAAATGGCAAAATTTACACCTGTCAGTCAACGTTGTGTAATTTGAATACTCAAGAAGAGTGATGATGTTTTCCATTATAAATTGGTGATGATTAAGTAAAAAATTATTAACTATTTAATTATGAAATATTTGAATTTATTTATAGTTCAGAAAAAAATTAATTCAAGAACAAAAGATTGGTAAGTATTTTCTACACATTGAATTAAATATTTTAACTGTTATGTATAAAATTATTAAAATTAATTTATTTTCGTGATTTTTTGTCAAAATAATATAAACTGAAGCAGGTGCAAACCTTTTCCAAAGACGTATTTGGAGATGTGTAATAATTCCAAAGAATCAGATTGCCTTCCGTCAGTTCATACAAAATTCACAGATCTTCCAGGAGAGAACTGTAGCAGAGCTAACATTTCACAGTCGTCTGGGATTATTCCAGACGACGTAAACACTCCCTGCCACAAAAGATACAAGAAGAGCATCCCACAGCCTGCTGCCCTAATTGGACATGGTGACATCAAACACATGGACCTGAGCTGAAATTTAAAGGTGATAATTTTGCAGAAAATTATACGATCCGCTATGTTATTCCTTTGAGAGGTGTAATCATATATATATATATATATATATACTTAAATAAGCTCCTTTGTGATTTTCTTTAAAATTACAGAGTACATTGCATTATTCGCAACAGATTTTAAACCTTTGTGCCAAATACACGCTGGGAATTGTAAGCAAATACAGACACAGCGCTGATGCCCAGAATAAATGGCAGCACTACTGATAATATAGGCCAACAGGTGTAAATAACGTCACTGACCCTAAAAGAGGTCATGCTCGAACACAATGGCTACAGCCACTAACTAGCCAAACAATTACGGTCTCTCTACTAATCCAGTCAAGTACCTCATCATCCAGATATACTCACAACCAAATACTTGACAAGCCACAAGCCAAAAAATAGTTGATCCTGCAAATATGGTAGTAAATAACCAAATAAAAACAGGAGAACAAATCAGGTAAATGACCAAAATTATCAAGTAATGAATTAACAACCGATTAATAAATTAGCGAAACAAATTGGTAATCAACGAAGTAAATAACAAACTAAAAAATCAAACAACAAAAACTGATGAACCGAGTAACTAGACACACGCAAACAATTAATTAATTAAATATCCATAAAATTGCGTACATACTCATTCAAGCAACGAAATTACTAACCAATCAAATGAACAAGTAATTAAAATTTTCACCTACTGTCTAAACATATAAAGAACCATTGTATTAACTAAATATCCAAACAGCGAAATTACTTATCGGGCAAGTAACTTAAAAATTATCCAAGTAATTAACAAATCAAGTAAACTAGAAAACAAAAAAGAACTAACAAAAAATACTATAGAATTTGTAACCAACTAAACAATTGAGTAATTAATCGACAGTCAAAAAAAGACCTATGAGCCGATGTAACTAACGAAGTTGACAAAAACATAGCGAAAAAACCCGAGTAAATACTTAACGGAACAAATAACTGAAAAAAAATTCGAGTGACTAAAAAGAGTCAGCATTATTATTTTTTTGCCGTTAAAGCCTAAAGGTATTAACAGCTAGTCAGACTTTCTGTGATTACCTGTGCCTGAATAAGGGAGTAAATGATCTGATATGTTCATAAATTCACGCGCAAAAGAGACAAACATATCGATCCTATTTTCTTTCACATTATTTTCCAGACCTTACCATAGTGGTATATTTTGCAGTGAGAGAATATGTTAAATTATGCCCAGAAACTATTTTGATATTGCAACTTTCTTCAAGGCGTAATAAAATTGTTATCCTCCCCTCTTTGTAAAGGAAACATCTGTGTTTCATATCGCAAGTTTAATAAATTAATTTCGTACCTAATTTCATTCCGGTGTAATTATAAAAAAAGGTAAGTCAGTCCCATTACAGGCCTGGAGTGGCCCATAGTGTTCCAGGAAGTTAAGGTTCCCAGATTTCATGGCAACGGCACAGGATGGTGGTAAGGTTGTCAGCCTTACGCACCGGCTGCCTTTACCCCCAGGAAATGCTGCTGATACTCATTTCTGTCAGAGGCTGAGTCGACCCCAGGGCCATAGCGCGATCGGAAGGATTTTATGTCAATGAAAAATTCCAATTACACCAGCTTGGATCGAACCAGCGACCTTCTGATTTGTAGTACAGCACCTTAACCACTGCGCTACAGCAGTCCACCAGGTGTAATTATAAATCACTCGTATTGAAGTATTGTCACTATGCCTGACTTAAGTTTGCAATGTGCACAGTAACACGTGCCCGTAATCTTTCCAGCCTAATTTTGAGTTTCAGAACCAAGAAAATAGGATCATTATATTTGTTAAGCTTTTAGTGTTCCCTAGCACCTTAAAAATTCAGCTATCCAATGTATTTTATGTTACCAAATATTTTCAGTAATTACAGATCTGGAGATCTATGTACGTACGTAAGGTTACTGAGAGTCTGTAGGCCAGTGCGATTGCTGCTAGGTTACATTTGTAAACCTGTAGTCAAATATTCCATTTACGTACTGTGACCTGGTACATCTCATTGTGCAGTGTTAATGTACAGTGCTACGCATGCCACTAATATTACTGGTATCTGAACCAGCGTCATACGGTTGTGAGTAACAAAGGAATATTTTAGGATTCATACTATTCGTATTACATACGGCATATTTTACTAAATAGATTTACATGTGCCTCATAAACTTTAACATATAGATAAACTAGAAATAATTTAATTAATAAACAGTATTTATCGAACGTGATCCTTCAGTTTCACCTAGCTTATTTATTGAGTAGCTGCCCGTTTACTTGAGGACTTACCTTTTGTAGTGTACCATAACGCAGCAAAGGAAATATAGGAAATTTTAAAAATATGTAATGAGGATCTTATCAAATATTACCCTTGATATTATTCAAAGACGAGTTGAATAAAGAAGCGTTTTATTTAAAGTAGCTTTCATATGCTAAGAATCTCTTACATTGGTGCTAGAATAATTGAACATGGATATGGAGCAAGGGGTGAATGATACCAACAAAAAATTTAAGTACTCGAAATTAAACCTCCCCGATGCCATTTCGTCCACCATAAATCCAACATGGACTGATCTGAACTGATCCCCGGCCTTCGCCATGAGAAAAAAGAAAGTCGCAAAACATTTGTATAAATTTATTTGGAAAACGTAGGCCTAGAAGGAAGGGATATTTTGAAGACTAGCATGGTGATAGGAGAAAATTGTTAAAATACTAGCCACGTGCTTCTCCTGTAACGGTATGACATATTATCCACTCCCACAAACACGGCCTGTTCCATGGGTCATTCATTTATTCTTAGAGCAAACCAAGGTCAATTTCTTCTTCGGAGTGCTGCCATCTAGTTGTGTTACGTCGTGGTACAGTACATGCTCATTGCCCAACTGTTTCTTCTGCTTCATTGCGCACCTTACGTTGCCTATTACACCCTGTGTTGCAACCAGAGTAATATGGCGATGATAGCAACCCAAGTGCTATTAATCGACTCACATAGGGTATTAATTTTAGGGAAAACGTTAAATAATGTGGAGAGTGAAGTCGCATCACCAACGAGACATAAATGCCTTATTAATCTGCCTTTCCTTTCTACTTCACTAAAATATCACGAGCAGAGTGTTGTCTACAATTGATCATATTACATTTTCTCTTACAGGTTTCCTTCTGTACACGTTAACTTCTGTTACAGCTCCTTCATTTCATTAGAATTGCTCATTACTTTTCAAAGTTTTGGAAATATGTATATGGTTTATTCTCGATGGGAAAGTGTCCAGCACCTTAACATTATAAATGTATTTAGTTTCAAGGAAACGTTCAGTTCTTCGTACAGTTTAAGGTAAGGTAGATCATGATTGCTGCAAGAGTTCATACTTTTGACGTTTTGTTGACCGTGCATCTCAGTATATTTATCTCAGTATTTAACCAACTTGATACACAAAATTTGTTTCACAATAAGTTTTATTTCATGCCTCTAAATATTTCGAGCACATATGTTCGAAACATGTAGAGGCATGAAATAAAACTTATTGTGAAACAAATTTTGTGCATCAAGTTGGTTAAATACTGAGATAAAAAAGATTTCATTCGATTTAAGCAAAATAAAGAAAATCTCCAGGTCGACGCCGATAAGACAAGAATGGAAGTTAGTGGGTTAATATGACTGAGGTTTACGCATTCGCTAAATCGCGAAATTGGCTACTGTATTGGACCACAAAAGAAGTGACACAGAGGGCTTAGGGTTTTCGCAAACCACCGGTGCCTTTCGTAAGAATAACTTACATTCATTTTGTTTATGTGATTACCGGTGCTGAAACGGAGTGCCATAAACTGGCATTGTGAATACGTGACTTGTTTACATATTGCTGTGATTTAGCCCGTGTGCGTTATGAGCAGACAAGGAACAGTTTGCTGGTGCCAAGACGGAAAATAGAGAATACGTATAGGCTTATTTTTTGTGTAGAACAGTTTCAGTAATTCTAAGACTTTCATAACAGTAGAAACTTTATTGGTCATGACTTTAGTTTTGCGACAGGCCTTAATAATGAATGTTGTAACGTCTCACTTCCTACAGGTTGTTAAACAAATGTATGTCACATCAGGAGTTAAACTGTAAAAGAACTGTTTATACACCAAGCCTTTCAGATATATATACACACACAAAAACACACACACGTATTGTCTTAGTACAAATTTGTTGAACAATGTATGTGTGTGTGTGTGTAATAAGTTATTTAAGGTCCCAGTGCTACATGTCAGGAAACTGGAACAGTGATATATTAAGAGCATTAGAGATGAATTTTATATGCTGAATTTTCAATTTTAGGAAACGTAATGCCATACTAACTGGTAAACAGCTAAAATTTTGGAGGATCTTAATACCTTAATATTTAAAGTACAGAAGTATTTCTTGAGTTGCCTTTCGAGGAGCATAAAGCGTTAATTTCCAGTGTAAAACAACTCCAAGCAGATGACGTGCAAAGGCAATACAGTCTCTCTGCATCTCGCTAGCCACGTTAAAACTTTACATGGCTTAATAACACAGAAATTGGGAATCTTCAGCAAAACAGCTATTATGAATTCAGATAATATTTTTATTTTATTTCAAGATTAATTCGAATATCATATGTTAATGTTCAAACCGCATCAATAACAGACATATAAATTACACTGGTCAAAAAATGTAACTTTTTTTTGGTCTCATGAACTTCAATAGGTGACCTTGACAGTACATTGCACGCGGAATTCAGGTATGTATACGGAAGTTTTCTATCAGGCAGGGTTTAAAAGATACAGAGGAATTTAAATGTGCAAAATAGTACTTTACCTGCTCATGAAACAGGCAGAAACTTTCCTCTAAAATGTGTGTGTGTGTGTGTGTGTGTATAATAAGTTATTTAAGGTCCCAGTCCTACATGTCAGGAAACTGCAACAGTGATATATTAAGAGCATTAGAGATGAATTTGCCGGTATTTGGCGTCAAGTGCATCCCTCTTCAGTGTCTAGCAATAGTCTGCCAACATACTTGAAGTCCACTTGCCTTGGTACCGTTTTACCACAGCCAAAATATCTTGGTGAAATCTTTCACCGTGTTCGTCACTGACTTCGCCGAGATTTTCTGGGAAAAAATCCAAGTGCGACTCCAGAAAGTGGATTTTCAGACTCATATTGCATCCCATAGCTTTGTGCAAAGTCAATAGATCCTGCACAACATCCTGATTGTGTACTTCGCTGTTTTGTGAATTCCTCAGAAATCCTTGCAAAATCCTCTTAAAAGACAACCATGCGTTTCTTTCAGTCTCATTCAGGTCTTCATCGAACTGTCTGTCTTGCATCAGTTCCCTGATCTGGGCTCCTATAAATATACCTTCCTTGATTTTTGCATCACTCAAATATTGGAACTTAATCCTCATATATTCGAATCCACGGCCAGTTTTATCCATACCTTTCACAAAGTTTTTCATAAGGACCAGGTTTATGTGCAAAGGGGGCAGATATTTTTTTTTCGGAAGAACAAGAGGAGGATTGATGACATTTTTCTCCTCTGGCGTCAGTGATGTTCGTTTAGGCGACAGCTTGTTTACATAGTGATTCTTCTTGTCCTGGTTGTCCCACTCGTGCCGAAAAAGCAGTATTTTGTGTACCCGAATTACATTCCGAGTAACAGTGCCACAACCTTGAGAACACCACATAACTTCCATTTAAATTCTTCATACTTAATCTTTCACAACTGCAGCTTCATGCTTTCTTAACTTTCCTTCATGTTGGCTGCATGAGCCAAAGGAATGGATGGGAAAATATTTCCGTTGTGAAGTAGAACATCATCAAGCTCACTTTTGAGGAATTAATGACAAAGCGCCACTGATCTGGGTTATATTCCTGGCCAAGAACTTCCATAATGGAACAAACATCATTGCAAAACACGACACCATCTTCCAGGGAGAAGAAATCCTTGAATTCTTTATGGCGCCCACGGTAAAAACACAACTTAGTTTCCTAGCACAGAAGATTCCAGCCCTTTAACTTGGAGCCTAAAATTTCAGCTTGCTTCTTTGACAGGTTCAAATTACGGATGATAACATACATGTCCCCTTGAGTCAGCAGGTATTGTTCATTGGAAGAAAAGGCTTCTGCAAATGTTGGATCACAATCCATGTTTTTGTTAGCTTGGCGTACATTTTCATCACTTGACTCACTGTCGCTCAACGTTATGTTTGTTGGAGTTTTTGGTATAGGTAACACCGCACTGTGAGGTACTGGCCTCATCGCAGGTGGTAAATTAGGATAATGAACAGTGTGTTTGGACTTTGCTGTTACACCAGTGATACTGGTCAGGCAGAAGTAGCAATCCGAAGCATGGTCTGTGGTCCCTCTCTAAACCATAGGAATGGCGAAAGACATATAGTGTGAACTTTTGCCCATGCTGCTAGAAGCCTCAAACATGGGGAGCAAACTCTTGTCCTTATCTCCCACTTTGCAGTCAAAAAATGTCCACAGCATTTCTTAATCAGGGATGTGAAAGACCGTCTTCGGGATTGGAATGTCACCTCACCGCAAATGTAGCAGAATGCATCCGATGAATTTACACATTTTCTTGGCATATTAATGGTGGAACAAACACTATGTACTTCTGAGACGATAGCACACTGAGCTCTGGCCAACAACCAGCAGAGGACTGTCAATCACACGTGTATAGCACGTGACTGTTTGCTTGTTACATGTCCAGACTACCTCCTACAGGCCCCCAGTAACTCACATATGTCGGCTTGTGTTTTCAAATAGTCTGACGCAACGCGAAAGGTGTGGGTGTTGGAGAAATTCTGGAAAAATATTTGAATTCAGAGTCCAAAAATACATCAAAAACAGACATTTTTCCTCATGGGGCAAAGACTTTGATGACCAGTGTAATGAAATTAGCTGAGAAATGACGCTGATATATATTAATTAAAATTCTTTCGTACATTAGTTAATCATCCGTGTGTCAGGCAAGCCGATGTAACTGACCACTGACAAAATTAGCCTGCTAGATTTCAGGATTTAGGACTGCAATTCTTGGCAACCTATAAAGCAAACCGACGGAAAATGTTCGGATATAAACGCCTAGATTTTTCCAAGGTTTCATAAATCGAATGTGGCCGTTTTACAGTTTTCTGAACAGGGTATTTTGTGTATTTTTATGCTTAGAGGTGGAGGGACGCGGGAAAATTTGAAAGACAATTTGCAGGAATTCAAACTCTCTAAAATTAACAAATCATTCCTCCGGAACGTACAATTTGGGTAAAACATAAATTTATATATTACTGTCAGTCCAATTACCAAGCATGCGTGAATATCACATTATGTTAAAAGAAGACAGACAAATTACGTGCAACGTAACAATGAGGCACGTTCGCGAAACCATCTTTGCAGTGGAAAAGCAAAAATTACGAATTCTGACTGTGTATTTGTAGCCTTAGGTATCCAGCATATAATGCGCATGCACCATATTGTCATCCGCGACTTGCTCGGCTTTAAATTATTTTTCACATTACCTCATTAACGGTAGGAAATTCGAAAAAAATGATTGAATGTAACATGTGGGTTTTGATTTTGTCTACAGCTCTGCCTGAAGTATTTTTCATTCTAAGAAGAATGGAGTAATATACGAGATCAAAAATATTTATTGGTCTTCATGTAAAGTACTCTATTTTTTCATATTTAAATTAAACTTGTTTTTCTTGACCGATTTTCGAAAAATACGTAGATATCAATATCAATTAAAGCTATTCCATGCGGACGGAAGGACACAGAGAAAGACAGACAGAAAAAATAGCCGCTTTTCGCAATTTAGCTAATTCGTGTATCCCAAAATGCCTTTACCGAAACTGAGGAAGAAATTGTAATTATATTTTCAGGGTGCAAAAATGTAAGGGTATAAAGAACATGTTCCTCCAAAAAGAGACTAAATTTACTAAAATTCTACGAGGAGTCGCGTTCAATAAAATGACATACATCGCTTTAATGTTTCGGTATGAACGATGAAATGTCATCGTGAATTTTGCTGTGGTAATTGTCGAAGCTTTGCAAGGTGCGAGTGAAGAATTTTTGCCTCAAAGCATGAGCGGAAGAAACGAATGTATGGGTGCAAATATAGCACTGAAATGTAAAATATTTAGTTCCCAGAAACTGATATATTTGTTTCCTAACGCAGCAGAACGTCGGGCTGAAATACATAATGCACATTTCCTAAATATTCTGATATAATAAATTATAAACAATTTACAACTGGACAGTAATTAATTGGAGCTTCATGAGAAAGGTAGGTTAATGTGGTCACGAGAATTAGCAGCACAGAATTGCCTTTCTCAGCAGCAGTTCATATGCAAATGTCGTGACCATATGAATAATACTGATGCATGATAAGATACTGGTTTTCGGCCGCGAAGTATGATTCAGAGCTGTGGAACAGTACATTAGGATCACAGTTCGTGCGTACACGTTGGAAGAAAACTGTACTGCATAATCTTCAACGAAACTAATTTATGCGTATCTTCAGGAACTGTGCATGGTATGGTCTAGTGGCGAAAGAACAGCGTGTTACAGATAGCAAGGAGAGGTGACATTTTGGCGCACAGTTCATAGCACGACCAAAATTAATGTTACAGTAAGTTTGAATTATATTAACCACGGTTAAAACGCGCGTTTTTAGGAGGGTGGGGGGGGGGTTGTGTCTGGTGAAGTTAAAAATGTCCTGGTGAGCTCTAAATAGAGGGAAATGGGAAGTGCAAATTAAGACTGCAAAAATATCCGTTAAACTTTGCTCTTAATCTGGTCTGAAGTCATTATGCTCACTAGACAGTCACTTGACGCTGTCTTGCTGAGGTTTCATGTGGCAGTAACTCGCAAAACGTGAAGTAGTTCGTACGAGGTTCTCACAACAGTTGATAAAAAAAAAAGAAATATTCGTCATTTCTTACTTTGAGCTCGTGTTTACGTTAAATATCTATACTCAGAAACATGACTGCAACGACCTGAATTTACGTGCAAGTTAAAGGCAAATCTCACCTCGTAACCTGCCATGAAGGCAAGAGGAGGGAAGAGGGTATAGGTGTAACTCTACTCTTTCTTTAACCTTGGTTCTAGAAGGGGCAGGTGGGTAACACTGCGCCCTGGTCACATTACCCCCGGTAATTACCCGGTACGCATTGTGTAGGACGCTGTGTGGGTTCCGGAGCTGGTTAGGAATGGTGATAAAAATGTTACCTCCACCTGAATTCAATCCTCGGACCGTCCAGCCGGTATAGTTACTGAGCTGTCCCGGCCCATTAATCTAAGTGGTAGACGAAAAATGACTACAGAGGGGCTATAAGAGAATTTTATGAGGACGGAGATTTTAAAATTAGCAAATTAAGGCCAATCTCCAAATGACATATTTATAATTTTTTTATAAGTTTGTGGAGATGGATGGCTACAAATTGTTATTTGTTAAAAGAGAATTCAAGAAAACGGAAAACAAAATATGGAATTATTTTCCATAAGAAGGATCATTCGCAGTGGGCCGGGTAGCTCAGTCGGTATAGCGACTGAGTACGGGCTGGACGGTCCGGGATCGAATTCCGGTGGGGACGAGATATTTCCCCCGTCCAGACTGGCCCTGGGACCCACCCAGCCTCCAGTAAAATGGGTACCGGGACTTTCCCGGGGATAAAGTGCGGCCGGGGCGTGCTGCTGACCACTCACCCCCTTCTAGTGCCGCAGTCATGGAAGAGTAGAGTTATACCTCTACCCACCCTCTGGGCCACAACAGTCCTGTAACGGGAACACTATACTATATAGGATCATTCGCGGCATTACACACGTAAACACGTGGAACCTTTCAACTCTATTGCATTATTTTAATGTGTGTCAAAGAAAATTAGCGCAAGAAAACTACTCTAGGTACAGGAAGTTTCATACTGTAGCTCCCTCAATGAATTGTAGATTATCTGAGATATGGGCTGGAAAACCAAAGGACACTATCTGAATTCCCGTCAGGAGCAAGAGAGTTTTCTCCTCTCCAAACCGTGCAGACCAAAAGTGAAAACCGCCTAGCCCATCTAGTCAAAGATATTCTGCAGCTCTTTTCTGGTGGGTAAAGTTTCTTGGTCGTGAAGACGACCACCCACCTGTCTTCATCATGACAGTAGCTACAGAGAACCATAATCGTGTGCAGAAGGGAAACTTTACCTTTGTTTTGCCTTACATCACAAAGGTAAATAAAGAAATGTCTGGACATTTCAGGTCGGTTTAAAGAGTTCAAACAGCATTGTTTTCATGTAGGCACGTAACAAACTCACTCGACAATATTTCATCAGTCACTTTTACCAAAAAATAAAAAAACTAATTTAAATTTTGCTGTAATGTGTTTTTTTTTATCGCAATAAATCCATGGACACAGATCCTTCACAAGTTAATCTCAGCTATTCCACTAATTCTCGGCCATTTATAGAGTCTGAAAATTTTCCATCTTATATATATATATATATATACACACACACACACACACACACACACCTAGTTTCCTGAGACAGTAAAATCTTGTTTATACACTCAGGAATACGTTTTAACTTTAGTGTTAACATCATCAATAAACGGACCGGAAAACTTAATTAGGCATTTCACAATCAGCAAAATATATTTAATAAAATTTAGAACGTATTTCGAAGAACAAAAAAGAAATTTGACTGTATTGCACGAGTAATTAACTGTAATGAAGCTTTATTTTAGGCTTCCATCACAGTGTGAATGAGATCTGTGTTCTTCTGGGATTTTACGCAACGCTGGTTAGTGTTTTGTTACCTGTACTTGGGGACAAACTGGCGGCAAGCTGCATTACCTACAGAATACAGAAGGGAAAGAAGCTGTCGAAATGTTTCTTCTCATCTGTTACAAGACCCAGACAACAGGCTACACGAGGATAAGAAGACTTATGTATGAGACTTTAAAAACTTCAGAGGCAGAAGCAAAACGCAAGACCACTGAATATTCAACAAACTGTATCCGAAGGGATTCTTGTATTACGACCTATACTGACAAAGAGATGTTGAAAGACCGATAATATTAAGAAGACTCAATGAAAACGGAACACGTCATTATGTTAATCCCATAAAGAGATAGCTTTAGACCTTTGAAGCCTGGTGTTTACTTTACGTACTACAAAGTTGAGAGAAGCGTTTTACATTCAGCCCACGATCTGTATTTGTGAATTTTATGTTTATCTCAAAACAGACGATTTTCTTCTCCATACGCAGCTCTGGTTGGTTTTTATAACTCACGCTGTGTGTGTTTACGGGGCGGTACAGACTGTATCTCTGAGCAAAATTCGAGGTTTGTAATTGTCTTTTAATTTTGGATTTCAGTTGATCTACTAAAAATGTAATAATAATGATGTTATTATAAAAATATTTAAACACAAAGCAATATTTCTCAGACGAAAGTGATATTTGACCAATAACAGATATTAAGAGACCTTAATTATATAGACTTAGGTCATGAAAGAATATTAAAGGTCAATTTCTCTCGAAAGAAGACAAAACCAAAATTAACTGAAAGAGAAGTTTGACGTTATGCTGACCGTGCATCTCACTATATTTATCTCAGTAATTAACCATTTTAGTAATTTTATACCACTCACTTGTTTCAGTGTGATGATACCAGAGGCTGTGTAATGCAATTTTGACCTCCTGATGATGAGCACATGTGCTCGAAACATGTAGAGGCATGAAATAAACTTATTGTG
>Ga0123354_10007344_pt1 | contig 16571 bp, 6 predicted proteins | sample TergutLab28metaG_2_FD_97872 | JGI IMG/M metagenome (GOLD analysis project Ga0123354, IMG submission 97872) | Labiotermes labralis P4 segment gut microbial communities from Petit-Saut dam, French Guiana - Lab288 P4 | ecosystem: Host-associated > Arthropoda: Insects > Digestive system > Gut ...
TGCAACAGTATGCAGATATTTATTTACTGCAAAGTCACTCTACATGTTTCGAGTGTCACAGCACCCATCATCAGGAGTACTAAAAACTGTAACCGCAACCTCCGGTACAGGTCATAATACTGGACTTCCCTCCAACGTGGCCTGCAGGCCACGTTGGAGGGAAGTAGCTGTAAGAAATAAGCAACATACACGTCACCTTTAAATTTCCACTCTCCCTCAATACTTTTTAAAATTGTTCATGTTTCCTCTCCAATTATTACGGCATTGTAACACGTATGTGGGAGTTGAGGAAAGGTAATATGTACACAATTGTGGGAGGAGAATCTGAAGCGGGGAAATATTTAATCCTAGGCTGAGAAAGGAGAGTAATGTTAAAATACTATGAAAGGCAAGAAAATAACAAGTGCAGTATAAAATAAAAATTTGGAACATGAATACATTTTGGAGACGCGCTGAAGCGTGGCCTTGACGGTCCAGTAAGCATTAACTAGATCATAATGCAATATTGTTTCCTGCGGACGTGTTGTTTAATCGTGTTTTACTGTTCCGTCAGAAGCTTCAAAATGGAACATTGTGTCTGCATCATATGTTAAATAAAGCAAAGGAATCACGTAACTGAAGAGCATTAAGTGTTAAAAACAACGTACGGAAAAAAGGACGAATATTTAAAAGTTTTTGCGTTGTCAAGTGTGCAGAAATGATGTGGAAGAGTGGCCTTCCCAATGGACGAACGAAAACGATCTCCAATCTACAAAAAGCGGAAAACATGTACATAGCGCTCTCGAGAGATAGCCGATTGACATTTAGAACGACGGAAAATAAACTAAATTTGAATATTGAATCGATACGTTCCACAACGTGCACAGACCTCGACAAGGGAAGGGTTTGTGCGGGGAAGTTGTGGATTAAAATTTGTGTAATGAGAAAAAACTCAGAAGGCTGGAGGTCTCTACAAATATTATGAATGACACCAGAAATTGACCTAGTTCTCCGAATGCCGTCATTACTTGACGTTTCCATTATGATCCCGAGGCTGAAAGATACAAGGCAGAATGGCGATCACCCAGGTCATCGGTACCAAAATGTGTTTTGTTTCTAGAAATCATGTACGAAAACCACGCTGATCGCATTTTTGTATTGCAAAAGGGACGTCTATAAGGAATTCGTCCTAGAAGGAAAGATTATCAATAACGAGCACAACCAGAGGAACTGAAACCTTTACTAGAGGGAGTGGACGGACAGACAGCAGGTATGTAATGTTGGTGGCTTCTGCAAGACAATGCACTTGCTCACGCGCTGATATATGTAATGACTCATGTATCCAAATAATAGTGTTATATTGCTAAGTTCCCCAAATATGGCCATGACCTGGCTCACCACACTTTTTCTGTTACGTTGGCACTGAAGTTTAAAAAAGCCGGTTGGACACGACGGCTGATATTAAAATGAAACCGATGGCAGAATTGAATATTAACCCTGAGAATGAATTTTACATGTATTTCCATTGTTCTTGTAAACACTGTAGTAAATGTATTCGTTACATCGAGTATTATTCTGGGCGATTTTTTAGAAATAAATATTGTGTGATATTCGTGTTGTTTTGATATAATTTAGTGCCACTACTCTGTGCCGCACTGTGTAGATCTTAACAGAAATTTGTTGTGAAGGCATCGAAGTGGCTGAGGCTTTTTTGATCAAACCTAACCTGATGATTGAGGAATGGTTTGAAGAGTGGAATGTTGGTGCGGAAAAAAAATGGCAACACATAAATTTATCTAAAATAACACAATGACCGTCCAGAAAACTTCATATATCTCTGATTAATTTCAAATTCCAGGTATCAAACCAATGTGAGGAAGATAAGAATGTTTAATGGATATGTTTGTCACAGGCGTGTCTTCATACTTCGAACAATGGATATTGTAAAGAGATCTGTTAAAATAATGATGTTTGTTGTAATTTTTAGGAACATATTTTAAAATCAAACATTGAAACTTTAGTGACGCTGAACAAGCCTCCATTGTTTTTGGCTGGTTTAAATGAATTGTGTTAAATATTTAACTACGACAACGGTTGATTCAATAAAGGCCTAAACTAATTACGAAATTTCCAATTAGTAATATAATACAATATTGATGTGTATATATATATATATATACGCGCGCGCGCGCGCGCACACACACACACACACAAACACACACTTTTATGAAAACTCCCTTCTCTTTCTCTGATGATTTTGCTTTATCATAGTTTCAGATTTTAAAATTATGCTGGCAGCATATGGAAGTTGACAGGTTTGTTCTGACGGTGGTTCTGTCGGCATGGCTTAAATGGCTGTGAGTCGCAAATCGGTGAGACGCTTTTATGTTCGTGTAAAGGTAAAACAGCGTTTGAAACAGAGTGGAATGAATGCACTGCAGCAGGCACTGTTTTTTCTATTGGTTATTGAAAATCGTACGGCCGCCAGCATTTTGTGCACGATGTGTGATGAAGTACACATGTGTGTAGTTCGGTTAACATACAGAGCGCCATACCTTAAATAGTTTGAACATGTGGTGTAGTTGTTACATAGCTTCCTACTGTCATCTTACTCGTTTGTTATTTTACCTTCATAGTGTCTATTGATATCGTTTTATGTAATAGTTACTGGAACGGCAGCATACTTGCGGACATGATGGCTAGATACAGACCTGAGTTTAGTGTTCAAGGTCACATGATCCAGAAATTTACAATTAGTACGAAAAACGAAAGCAACAGGTTTCTGTCACCATCAAGGTAAACAGTGGCATAAATATACGGGCACAGAAAACTCACAAACTCCAAACCTACAGTGAAAAAGAATATTTCATATATTTGTAATATGTGTATTCGACCATGTTGCAGACCATCAGATAATCAGTTATTGGGTTTGATATGTGTTGGGTGGTTCTTTCAATATAATTCGAATTTCGAAGTCACATTAAATACATATATTCATTTATTATTTCTTAACGTGAGATATAATGTACTTGCAACCTATATACTGATACTAGAACAGCAGTATTAAGATTTAAATTATACATAATCAAAACCAATTAATGTTTAATTTTAGGGTGACATTAACGTTAGGCTTGTTAGACGTTTACTGCACGCTGTGTAAGCTAGGTTCGCGTCCGGGAATGTTGTTGTAAAACGTGAGTTGGGTAAAGTAATTGTGTAGCAGTTGTTTTATTGTATCCTACATGTCACCAAAATTCAGCTTTTTTTCAGCGTGCGATATTTTTGAACATCCAGGAAAAGTAACGAAATTCTTCTTCTCAGGTTTTCATCGGTAACACAGAAAGGACTCTTCCTTCGCTGGGAATGTTTATACATTCTGTCTTCTCAGTATCACTGTTGTCTGTAGCTTGTGCTTAGGATCTACTGAGAAATGTACGTACATGTATTGCGCTTGACTGTATATATATATATATATATTTCGTATGTGGTCTTTTTTTAATATTTTGTCAATATCCATCTATTTTACTTTCTGCTTCTTGTTTTCACGCTTTCGCCGAGCTTGGAACCTTCCATTCAGCGTAGTATAGAATTTGTTCGTATTATTTGCAGTGTAACTAGATAGTCTAATAATACAGTATTTCTCAAGAAATTAGACCCATTTCAGAAACTGAAATATGGAAGAAACCATATTGTAATCTATCAGCACTTCTTGTTGAATTTAGTTTCGTAGCTCTGTATTGTGCATGTGAGCCACTTGACCGCATTACGTTCTTTAACAGCCTTTTGAAATTAATTTCCGTCGCTTTCAGCTCTACATAATAAGCGTAACTAATGAACTTAAGGGAAATACTTTGTTAGTGACTAAATTATACGTCTTTTTTTTCTAACACTTGTGCTTTAGGATTCACTTACATTTGATGAAATGCAATTACGGTACTTAGACTACAAAGATATGCAGCTGTGTATCATAATTCTATCTCCATAATTTGTAATTGTGAGTGATATTTGGAAGAAGCTCTTAATTAAATGACACTGATTTGAAAATTGTAGGTAGATGATTAAAAAAGAACGGGCCTCTTATTCTTCCCAAGCTTTTTAATTTTTCACTTCCTTCATACTTCTGACAGACACTGTGCAGGTCAGTCACATGAAGGACAGTATCTTTATTCTTTCCACCGAATTTCCTCTCTGTCACAATTTTGTATCATTATCAGCCTTAAAAACGCCTTACCTTTTTCCCATTAATTAGCTACACAACTTAATTATACACACTTTTAAGACATGTTCTGATAATTAGCTGGAAGTAAGCCACATTTTCTCTGAAAGAAAATCGATTCGAGCTCAGGCATGTAAATTAAATTTCTGTCATTCTAGCGTAGAAGTAAAGTTCAACATGAACCTTTGTATCAGTAACAATTTTTCCCTGTTGTTATTTCCAGGGTTCACTCATCTTCTTATAAGAATACTTATCGATGCAACTTTTAATTGTATTACTTCACGGTATTAGCATTTCCTTCTCGGCTTGACCTTTATGAAAGTTTTTTGAAAATTTTCTGTAGTCCAGAACGTTCTATGATAAGGAAGCCTTTTAGAAAATATTACAACCAAGTAAGTACCAAATTTCCCTCTATTGGCTGACTGAAATTAATCCCCATTATATATAAAGATTTAGTTCTTATCTCGCGAAGAACACAGTTTCGTTTTTTTGACAGGAAAATATGTTAATTGATGTGATTTTTTTTAGCGAACTATCTCTATTTATTTTAATACATGGAACACGCAATTACGTCGTGTGTACGACACGCAGAGCTCAGTAATGTTCTTCTACTAGGGGGCACATGGTGGCGAATTTGGTTGAGGTACTACTCTATAAGCCGTAAAGCCTCGGGGTCGATTCCCGATGGTCTCATAGGAATTTTTCATGGACATAACATTTTCGACCGCCCTGTGGAACTACGGTCGACTCAACTTCTAACAGAAATGAATACCAGAAATATATACTGGTGGATAAAGGCTGCCGGTTCGTAGGGAACATAATCTTACCACTCTCATGTGCTGATTGCCTCACCTTCTTGGAGCTCTAAGGGGCCTGACTAGGTCTGTAATGGGGTAGCTTTATTTTTTATTCTTGCTAGTGTAAAAGCAGTGAAGAAGAGCTAGATTAAAATTATATTAGGCTTATTAATGTTTAATTAGTTCAGTCTTACAAATATGCGACCAATGGTTAGGCCATTTTAATGTCAGTATTTAATGGCGTTTAATAAATTATTCTCGAGTCGGTATTTGCAGACGGTTAAACCAGGGCGCTATCTCTGAAACTAGGGTCGTTTGAATGCTTTGAATTAGCTCAACCTCGATCTGAACTCAGTTTGTACTTTGGTCGTAAGAAGAAAGTGGCTGTGGTTGAGGCGCAGAAGGGACGAGTTCAGAAATTGGATCACCAGAAACAAAGACGTTGATTAATGAACGAAGCGAGTTCTGGTGATGGTGCAAGTGATTGATTGAGGAAAGAAAGGAGAGCCAATAAGAAGGAGAAGATAGAAGGAATGATAATATAAGTTCCTGTGCCGAGTGGGAAAGAAATAGTTTGTGAGAAAAGGTGGTAAATAGCAGGATTGGACGTGCGCCATTGTCAAAATGTTCTCCAATGCTAATTGGAGTTAAAGGGAGTCGCAAACAGCAGACTTGTTTTCCTCGTTGGTCCTAATTATGCAGTTCTAAACCTTTTATACTTTTCTGAGTTAACTTGAAAGGCACCAAACCTATACTCATTCCAGAATTTTTCAGAACGAATAAAAAGTCGAGTTTCCGGGATTTGTTTTTATGAAACTTTGTAAAACTACGCATGAATGAACTCTATCTTACTTGTTTCTTTGAGATGGAATGTCTGAGCATCCACCATTCTGTGATGTACCCAACAAACTAACGTAACCTTCAATATTAAATTAGATTCTCCAAGTTTTTCGAATTTCTTAGTATTACAAGTTTTCTTACCTTCTGGTCGTGTTTCTTTGAAAACGTTATGCCAGAATTTTGTCTCTAAAACACCTCTACGAACGAGTTCAAATGTAGCTTGTGGAGTTTTGTGTCTGTATATCCACAGTGAAGTAGTTAATGCGGCAGACGTTTTGTTCTTTTCCGTGTACTTAATCGAAAAAGAGTCTGTAAAACTGACTTAGCAGGAATAATTCCGCAATCGAAGTACCAACAAACGTATGGAGATCCATGTCAATTCAAATGTAAAGAGTTCTAGAAATCAAGAAATGTGCCTCCATAACGACCTTCCTACTGAGCCCAATATTAGTTCAGGGGTCAGGTTGTAGTAAGTGCAGGTATGAATTAATAGCCGAAATTGACACATAGAACTTATTGTTTTGAAATAACCTAATGGCATTGCTTGTTGGCGTTTTTAGGCGCGTTCCCAAAATTTCGAAAAACAACTATTAGCTTTAGCTTCGTCATAACTGTCTGTCCGTCTTTCTGTCCGCATGGAACAACTCGGGTCTCAATGGACGGATTTTTACAAAAATTCATATTTGTGTATTTTCGGAAAATCTTTCGAGAAAAATAAAGTTTAATTAAAATTGATCAAGAGTAACGGTTTCTCTACTTGTACATTTTTCATCATATCTCACTCAATTCTTCTTAGAATGACGAATGCTTCAGACAACTGTTGTAGAGAAAATCAAAACACACATTTTGTGTTTAATAAGGTTTTTTTTCCCGAAAATCGTACCTTTTTTGAGATAATGTGGAAACATATAATATAGAGGGGCAGACCACAGATGGCAATATGGCACATGCATATTGTATACTGGATAACCTAAGCCTATAAACATACACTCAAAATGTGTAATACTCCTTGCTTTTCCTCTGTAGCTATAGTTGCACGAAAGCGCCTCAGTGTTACGTTGTACGTATGTGGAATGTCTGTTTTGCTAAAATCGTAATATTTTAATATTTTGGAATTACAGAGTATTAAGAAACACAACTATTTTGTTTTTATTATTTTTAGATGAAATACAACTAGAAACCCTTAATTAACACATTTTTGTAGTAATCTTCATGGACATTTCTTAGAATATAAAGATCTGTTATTCTGCACGTCGATAATATTACTTACAGAAATCTATCCGAGCATTATTCGCCAAATGTGAATAGTGTGTTCTTTATACATCTTCTGAATTTGTCCCTGGTAGTGGATTTTTAACTATAAGCTACAAAAGTAATTGCGTATAAAACCCTTGTGTCATTAAGCAAAGTAGGCAGATGTGAGCGGAAAACTTCTTCCATAATCAAGACATCCTTCTGACAGGGGCAGAACAAGTTTCTGCGGTTTTTTTGTAAGCAGCCTGTGAGTTCTCGAATCGTTCACAGAAGTGAACCATAGTAAATGAAGATTTATAATAAAGATGAGCAGTAGAAATGAACTTATTTAAAATTTAATACAGTCTTACGTCATCAGTTTATCGGTCTTCAGCATTACGCATGCGTGGACGAAGGTCTCTTGTGATTTTATCTTTTATTTTGTAGAGATAAATGCTTTTGAACTTCTTGTGTTGTGGGAAGAACACAGGTTCAAGGCTGAAGAAGTTCTTTGGACCAAAGGGTGAAAAAGTAGAAAGAGGATGATTAAAAACTGATGTTTTTATTATCATAATTTATATTTTTCGCAGGATGTAATCAGAGTTACTAAATAACAGGATTTTGAGTTAAGCATATAACACGCATGGGAAGGGTCAGAAATATATAAAAAGTTTTAAAAAAAACCCAAAGGGAAGAAGCCACTCGGAAAACAGGGGTGTAAAGGGTATCATAAGTGAAGCTTATCTTAAAATGGTGTTTTTTTTAAAATATGGGTTGGGTTCACGTGTCACAGGGCAGGGAATAATGCTGGCCTGCTAAGAACGCGGTGCTGAATCTTCTTTTTCCATCTAAGACCCGAATTCATTGGCTAGATTAGCGAGTACTGGTTTTTGCAGGTAAATTGTGTTGTATCGGTTAGTTAAATAGGGGTCCCGGATTACAGTACTCTGAGCCACATCAACTTAGAAGAAATTACAATGTGAAAATATGCCGTTTTCAAGTGTGATATGAAACGATGTCTCGAAATATTCTGTCATTTTGAATACCGTAAAAGGAATTTCCGATAATGAATTATTTCGTTGAGTAACGAATTCTTCATAAATTGTCGGGATTTTGTTGGATTGGTTGCAAAATAGCTGCGTTTTAGAAATGTTCTCCCATATGATGCGGAGAGTCTGAAAAGAGTTTTTGTATGTACGTAATCCACTGAATGAAAACAGAAGGATAACATGATGGGATATTTCTGGGCTTGAGAAAATTCGTTCAGTCAGTGGGAAACGTACTGAGGGCGTACGGACAGCTGTAGATATTGAAGCTTTCAACAGGATAAATACCTTAAAAATCTGTAAGCTCTTTACGTGTCTGGAGGTTGCAAAATACGTCGCATTTGGAGTACACCTTTCGTGAAGCTTCTACGCATAAAAACTGAAACATTCAACAGAATTCCATTCGAAATCTCCCATGTGTTGCGCCACCAAACAGCTTAACCCGTGCCCATTTCCATTCCTCTACGACTACCCTGTAAATAAAGACAGAAATATTCTCCAAACCATTAGCAACATATAACCAGTTAACAATACGTGATAATCAAAGAATCTGTAATTCTTTTGTTTTCACATAAGTTAATCTTCTTCAGTTGATAAATGAGTTTGAGGATGGGAACTTAATAGATTTGAGAGATAATTTGCCTTACATTACATTATTTTTCACACCAGTGACTTTCAGTCGCTGAATTTACATTGCTTCGCTTTAGAGTCTCTGTAACCGAGGTCATTCGTTTCCATTTGCCTGCTGCGGGAGCAGCGGTACGAATCAAAACACTTAGACCGAGTGACAGGTGCTATCAGCTGATGAGTTGTATTTGTCGCAAAATATTGAGGTGTATAAGGAGGATTAAATGAAGGAGGACAAGACGTTTTGTTTTACACACACACACACACAAACACACACACACACACAAACACACACACCCACACACATACACACACACACACACAGGCTCACACACTCAGACACACACACAGAGGAACATACGTTATGGAACTTTTTATTAGATTAGTTTTCTTAATACATGTTAATGCTATGGCAAAATAACGAGAAGAAACGGCGACATATTGAACAGATTTATGATCAAAGCAAGTAACATGTAACAGGTAACAAGTAACATGTAACATGTAACAAATAACATGTAACCATAAACCCTCTAAGTGACGTCTTTTATGCCAGAACTTTTCCAGAACATGTTCAGGGATGTAGAATATCATTTGTCATATTATACGCACTTGAGATAAAGTGATGTCATCTGTCACTTCAAATAACTAAATAGAGCAATGCCCAGTATAATCAGACGTTCAGTCTGGTCTCATTTTATACAGAAAACACAAATTTCTCTTTGACATTCAGAGGACCGCGCATCGTGATATATTCTTATAATAAAACCAACGAGAAGCACTAATGTCTCAAATTTATTTTTGGAATAGGACTCTACATGTTTCGGACAGTATCTCTGTCCATCATCAGGACTCTAACACTGTACACACAGCAATAGGTATATGTCTTGCTATGCTGACTGCTTGCTAGCAAAAATAAATTTGAGAAATTAGTGCCTCTCGTTGGTTTTATTATAAGAATATATATTTATCTGTCTTATTATTTATGCAAACTGCTCTAGATTAAGTGATTGGAACGGTCATAAATTAGTACCACGTAATACGCCAACATAATGTTTACTGAGAAGGCTATAAATTTGGGAATGAGAATAGCCTTTCAGTTTGCTGTCTGTGATACAGTTTTAATGCAGGTGCTATAGGAGCATTCTGTACAGCTACGTGCCGTTCTGACCTGCCACAAGAAGAGGACCAAAGGAAGTAACTCGGTGTTTTTAATGTTTCGGAGACTTGTTCATCCCGCCGCCTCCCACGTATGACCGTTCCTTTTGAAATTTGCATTAAGAATGCATGACTTTATTTGAAAAGTAACAGAAGGCAAAAAAAAAAACTAGAAACTTTGCTTCAACGTCCGTATATATGAATGTGTACAGACATTTCTGTGTCTTGGTCTGTCGGAGGATTTAAACCATTGCGATTCTTTTCCATGGTGAAGCTTTCCGCGTCTGCTTTCACGATTGAAGAGGCGCGATGTGTTTGGTATTTGTTTTGTCCTTACTCCAGCTTGAAAATAAATTCCCTTTTATATCGACATTGTATTTGGTTTATCGCACTCAGGAAAAAAAGTAGATGGAATGCATTTCAGAATAGAGTAATTCTTCCATAAATGATTGCCATGTATAGCATTCCATCATTTATCAAGGTAAGCAAGAGATAAAACAGAAGTCCAAGTCCTGCATCAAGGAAAGTGACTTTCAAGTTAATTAAAGTTGATGGAAATTTTGCGTTACAATATTCATAATTACAGGTGCTGTTATGTTATGTTTTGTCAAAGCATATGAAAGTTTTTTTAAAAGACATGAATGAATGTTCAGTTAGGATCCGTAATAAAGGAGTTCTTAAAGTAGACTCAAGTGAATGAAAAATACACCCAGTGATATTTTGTAATTTATTAAGTGCCTTAGACGAAATTATATAATATCTGTTTAGATGGTCGGGATGCAAGTACTCCGGATGCAAAATTTATAATTTCCACTGCCCTTTTGAAAAGTTTGTAAATTATGAACTGGCAGTGTAGTGTAGTGTAGTGTAGTGTAGTGTAGTGGCTGCTTTTATACCAACGGAAACTTCATGTAACCTTTTTATGCTTGCAAGCTGAATGCATTCCGTAATCTCGCTCTCCTATTTTTGCAAAAAGCAATGTATTCAGTTTTTGTCTTCCCTACAGCTACTGCGCCACTTATGTCGCTTATCCCATTCAAATTCGGTCTCATTATCCTAATTGTTATTAGCCTAAGATTTTTTATGTAAGATTCTCCTTTCCTTATTAAGCACTCCTTATTTAGTCTGTATGCAAGTCTGCTTTTCAGAACACTGTATTCCAGGAATATCAACACTTATCCCTAAACATAATCGTCATTAATCAGGCAATGACAGAAATATTTTGAAGTCTATTGGAAGCGTTATGGGGGTTGCGTCTCTTTCGTCAACCTGTGGTCTTTGTAAGAAGGCAGTGTTTTTTTTTTTATTCAAGTAACGTATATTGAAAAGGGCGTACAATTCCCTTATTGCGGCTATCATGATTTACGATTCGTTTGTCCTTGTAAAGTACTTGAATCTTAGGCCCTACTCCATGCAAACTAATGTTTAACCGTTTTGTATCGGACAACATACTTCTGCAGGCATAGTGTACATCGAAAATTTGAGATCAGGAAGGAACTCTCAGGGAAATCTTCGGATTCAAACTCTTTCGTCGCGCCAACTATTTCTTTTTGTACAGGTTTCCCTTTCAGTGCCTTCAGACTGGTATAACATTTTGAAGGAAGCTTCGAGGTATTCCACCTAATATTCTCTTAATATGCTTATCATGTTTCGTCATCACCTAAATGAAGTGTTTGATATTTTATAGTTAAATTTCCAACGGACGAACAGATTCCGATGGGTCACAATAGATTCTTCCATAGCAATCCCCACTATAGTAATAATTTTACCAATTCGACCTTAAGTAGCCGCCGCAGTTGATGAAGTGTAAGTGCATATGTAATATCGAACTTTCTTTTTGTAACATAACTTTGGTAGTCGATAGACTTTCCATCCGGTCTGCTTTTCATTACAGTTATGAACAACCGTACATGAATTGAAAGTCCTTCTTAATTCAGTCGACTCAACTTTATTCGTAAAGAAATTGTTTTCTGTTCTTCTTATTCTTATAATAAAACCAATGAGATGCACTAATTTCTCAAATTTATTTTTGGAATAGAACTCTATATGTTTCGGACAGGTTTTCTGTCCATCATCAGGAGTCTAGTACTGTATACACAGAAATAGGTTTATGTCATACACCATTAGACTCCTGATGATGGACAGAAAGCCTATCCGAAACATACAGAATTCTATTCCAAAAATAAATTACAGAAATTAGTGCATCTGATTGGTTTTATTATAAGAACATATCACGATGCTCGGTCCTCTGAATGTCAAATTCCTTTCTGTGTACAACAACTGGCCACATATTTGGTCCATTTTCTATTACTATCATCAGAACCGTTACACAAATGTAAGGTACCTAAGGTAATGTCACATCACACACCAGGTAAATTTGAAGGTGATACGTGACACGTTTTAGGTTTCCTTGTGGCTGAGTTTGTCAGTAATTTTGTATCTACGAGGTCTTATCGATTTAGTCAAAATATCTTCCTTTATTCGTAAATATTATATTGAATTATCATCACATTCGTGCATCCGTGTGTCTGTAACCACTAATGGCTTTGCACAAGCTGGCGAAATGTGATGCTTTACAGGCCACTAGGTTTTTTATTTGCAATTTCTTACAGCCAGCACTACCTACTTAACGGCCGCGCCAGTGTGTGAAGTACGTGCGATTTTGACGTCACTTAACGTCAGAGTCTTGGCGCTTTGTGCGATACAGAGCCTAGAACAATAAGCAAGATTCGTGCCTTATTACTGGAGAATGTTGAGTAAAAAAATGGCTGGTCCTCGATGATGATGATGATTATTATGACGACGGCGTTTAGTGCATCATACATCGTAGGGGTGTAAAATGTTTATTTAGTTAAGTCAGAAACCTGTAATTAAAGAAATTAGATTAAAAAATTAAAATTATGGCGACAGTTATAGGGTTATAAGTGTAATTATGTATGTGACAATTAAGTATTCTAAAATTGTCATCATCATCATAATAAACATAAAGAATTGGACCCTTTGATCCGTTCCGTCTCCAGAGTTACAGCTGCTCGCGCCAGCGCTTCTTCGGTCTTCCAGTTGTTCTCCTTCCTTGTGGTCTGTAGTGTTTGGAGGCCCTGAGGTTAGCTACCACCAAACTTACTCAGTGAGGGACTGGTTATCCAACCTGGGGACACCCTACCCAACTCAGAATCTCCAGAGGAAGCACAGGATTCTAAAATTGTAATAGTGAAAATTAGAGTAAGAAATAGATCATAAAATTATTTGTGATAATATGTATTTCCTGATGCTGTTTCCCCTAGATTAAAACCTTCTTAGAAACATAAGCGCCGTAAATTATTCCCAGATTTTTTCGTGTTTTAGTAACTAATATTTAAATGCGAACATTCTTTCTACTTGGTTCAAAAGTAAAGAGACGTGGTGGTTTACGTATTCAAAATGGAGGGCATTTGTATGCTTCTCTTCACGTTGGGTTCGTTCCAAAAAGTGCTGCTATAGTGCCGTTTAGAATTGTCTGCAGCGTCTTAGAGTCGATGGCCTACAAAGCTGCCCTAAGTAGTCTTAGCGTCCAGAAATGCAAGATAATATGCCACGACATTACTGCAGGGTATCACAGTTATAAGAATGATTTGTACTGTGAATTTCTATGGAAACTTTATGTTGGAGACAATGTTTACTGAAAATTAAGGTTATATACGAGGGGTGGAACGTTGTTGCCAAATTTTATCCTTGAAACTCCAGTTCTTACTTTACTCATCTGAGTAAATATAACCTAAAATATGGAAAATAAAGACATCTTACTTATAAGTGATTTGCGTCTGTTTCACAAGTAACGTAAAAAACGCCCATAGCTGAATTTCATACTTCATTGCCGCTATATTTTGAAATATGTAACAATTGTAGAACCTTATGCAATAGCTACATTTACTGGATCCGATCTTATGAAAGGTCAGCTTGCGGGTACAGAGGCCCACCAATTTTTTTAAACACGAATAAGCCATTTTCACCTCTTGACCTCGGTTTAAAGAATAATTTTTAAAGATGTCATTCCATTCTAGAATTGGTAAAGTAAAATGATCCCGTTACAAGCCCGGTGTGGCCCAGAGGGTGGGTAGAGGTATAGCTCTACTCTTCCATGACCGCGGCACTAGAAGGTGGTGAGTGGTCAGCAGCACGCTCCTGCCGCACTTTACCCCCGGTAAAGACCCGGTACCCATTTTACAGGAGGCTGGGTGGGCCCCAGGGCCGGTCTGGACTGGCGGAAAATCTCGTCCCCACCGGGATTCGATCCCGGACCGTCCAGCCTGTAATCAGTCGCTTTACCGACTGAGCTACCCTGCCCACCATTCTAGAATAGGCTTACAATAAATAATATTTGGCCGGACCAACAGACAGCCAACTAAAAAGCATAACGCGTGCCAATTGTTGTATATATACAGTATACCTCCTGATGATGGACTACAGATTTGGCCCGAAACATATAGAGGTTGATTGACGAAATATAGTGAGGAAAAATAGTGCATCAAGTTGGTTTTCATTACAAAAGGATGTATCCAGATGCACGGTCAACAAAAGTAAAATCTTTTCATCACATTTTTTACAAGGTAATATTCTCCGATAAAGGAATGTCTGTGTATTTATAGAAGAATTTGAAATATGAGTACGTAGATGCAGTGTGGGCTAAACGCAGACCTTTTGCACGTTAAAGCTGGTGATACATACACGTAGTCACCGAATTACGCACAGAATAACTTGTAAACACATAGTCATAATTTTATGTGAGTGTTAGTCGAAAATACAAAATGATGCGGAATATTGCCCTTCTAGCAGGTTGAGGGCGATTCATATCAGTAGTATTTCTGTTGAAAATTAATATGAACGGACTATTTTCAAAGAAATACAAAAATGCAATTCGAAATAAAATTTTAATATTATTTTACGGTGGCCTGAATTTAAATTTTCTTAAGGAAATTTAGGCAGTAATTTCGGCTTGTCATAAGTGGAATGGTCATAAGTTCTTCGCGCGCTTGTGATACATCAATTTATATACTTGGTATGACGACGATAAATCTCTGTAACTAAGAATTTGTGTTATTTTAAGAGGTGGTTTGTGGCACATGTACGTATTTTGTAGCCAAACAAATATTCTGTATTGAGGCTTGAACAGAAAATGAGCAAATATTTGTTTATAAATCGGTATATGGAATATATAAAGCTCTGGCCTCTTTCATTTTAGTGCTGTGTTAAAATACACTGATTAGAGGGTAAACGGTTCTCTTTGCACTGTTATACCACCTTAAAATACAGATTAGAACATAAATTAGCTGTGTTTCATCTTCTCTTACGTTTTGATGTTTTCTAATCTGTAGAACTGTAGATACAAAAATCAGCAAACAATATAGAGAGTGAGCATCTGTCATTCATTTAATGGTCTTTTCTTATATCTCTGGGAGTCGAGAAAAACTGCATTCAGCCCAAGCAGACTGGAAACTTTACATTGTGTATGCAACACTGAACGCTTGAACTGAAATTCTGCTGAAAGAATCATCTCCTTTGTTAAAAAAAGACGAACCGATAGTCAAAAGTTGCAATACAGACATGAACGGCTTATGAAAAGGAAAGTTTCTTTCTCTCCTCTATCCTTTTTCTTCTGCACTACAAAGTAGAGTAGTGTTTCTTGATACGGAACTTTTGAATATATATAAAACTGGTCTTTTTAGGCTCTCAGCGGTCCCAGCCTCATTTCTGTGCCCTTTCTACTGATAGGTAGGCTGAGCACATCTAAAATATGAGCTTTATTAAATACTGATTTGAAATTCAAATGGATGGAATTTCTGAGATACGCAAACCGTGTTCTTAGCTTTTGTTTGCATATTCAGCAATTTACTTTAAGTGCCGTGCTAGAAAACACCCATATTTCCATTGCTAAACTATATACATACTAAAATAAATCTCATTTATTATTTGCGATCGCTTCAAAAAATGTATAAACAATGTCTCATGTACTCCTTCGTGTTCACTATTTGCTGAATCATGTCAATATTCAGTGTATTATCAGACACGTTTCAGCAATACTTCGTAGTGTAGGTTGTAGATAGGAGAGAGAAAGGAATGAAAATTCTTATTTGAAAACGAAGTGGAAGAAAGTCGGAGTAAATAAAGTTGGATGTAGGATGTGGGGTGTAAGGACAGTAGTGAGACGCAGCCATCTGTTATGTCAAGATTTTTGGCGACGGCTGTTTTTAAGATTGCCGTGAGACCATCGGGTGATGCTAGAGGAGTATGAGTTCCTAATTCACAGAAACAGTGAGTGCAGTGACAGGTTGTTCATAATGTCTAACGTGTCCTGCGTAAAATATTCTTATTAAATAGAATATGATATGATATGATATTTATTTAACCGCAATTGTGTTGACACCCGGTGGCAGCATCACACCTCACATCTACAACGAACAATACACACAATACATAGAGAGTACAATTCTGGAAGTGCGGGCCGTGCCCCGTCTTTGCGAGTAATACCCTGACATTTGCCTTACAACTGAGGAAAAAACACGGAAAAACCTCAGTTATGGTAGCACAATACAAGAAAAATGAACAAGCTCAACGCACAAACACAATACAAGAACAACAACAAGCACCGCACAAGGACCGAAGCACCATACAAGAACATGAACCATCACAATACAAGAACAA
>Ga0123354_10007345_pt1 | contig 16571 bp, 9 predicted proteins | sample TergutLab28metaG_2_FD_97872 | JGI IMG/M metagenome (GOLD analysis project Ga0123354, IMG submission 97872) | Labiotermes labralis P4 segment gut microbial communities from Petit-Saut dam, French Guiana - Lab288 P4 | ecosystem: Host-associated > Arthropoda: Insects > Digestive system > Gut ...
CTTGCCAGTTAATAAACCGTTTGACCTAATAATAACGATATTATCTGTGTTCGACAGTTTTGGTGGTAACACTTGCCAGTTAATGAACCGTGTGTCCCAATAATAAAGACATTATCTGTGTTCAACAGTTTTGGTGGTAACACTTGCCAGTTAATGAAATGTGTGACCTAATAATGACGACATTATCTGTGTTCGACAGTTTTGGTGGTAACACTTGCCAGTTAATGAAATGTGTGTCCTAATAATAACGACATTATCTGTGTTCGACAGTTTTGGTGGTAACACTTGCCAGTTAATGAACCCTGTGACCTAATAATGACGACATTATCTGTGTTCGACAGTTTTGGTGGTAACACTTGCCATTTAATGAAATGTGTGTCCTAATAATAACGACATTATCTGTGTTCAACAGTTTTGGTGGTAACACTTGCCAGTTAATGAACCGTGTGACCTAATAATGACGACATTATCTGTGTTCGACAGTTTTGGTGGTAACACTTGCCAGTTAATGAACCGTGTGTCCTAATAATAACGACATTATCTGTGTTCGACAGTTTTGGTGGTAACACTTGCCAGTTAATGAAATGTGTGTCATAATAATAACGACATTATCTGTGTTCAACAGTTTTGGTGGTAACACTTGCCAGTTAATGAACCATGTGACCTAATAATGACGACATTATCTGTGTTCGACCGTTTTGGTGGTAACACTTGCCAGTTAATGAACCGTGTGTCCTAATAATAACTACATTATCTCTCTCCGTTCCGCCATAAGGAATAATATTTTGCCAGTCCGTTACCTCGTCCCTCGCTCCAAACACCTTGAACCTATTGACTAATCATGCAGCATGCAAGCCTAGGCGGTGTAACCTGTGAATACACTATACATCCCTACTGAGGTTAAGTTCAGTGTGGGAGCTACCGTATATACTGTGTGACTGAATAGAGACTATTACTGACTGACGTTCGGTTTCCGTTCCTGCTACTTTCAGGTAACCCGAAATTTACGTAAATCTTAATTTACCCCAACTCAACTGATTTATCACAACTGATCGGTTATGTATACGTTTTATAATATCAGTGCACTGTACATGTTTGAAATTTTATTTCTGTCATTTGTTTGCACTGTTGCGTAGTTGACACACATTGACTTTTTGTTGTGGTTTCCTTTTAGCGTTCTTACATGTACTGTGTGTTAGTCATAAGCTAAATCTACTCATGCTTAATTCTCGCCTCTCTTAAGACCAGGCATGGGAGGAATATAATTTCCTTCCAGTTTTTTTTGTTTATACCTGGACTCGCTAAGTGTATCGCGCCAGCAGTGTGTTAACAACACATGTAACAATAGTTGCTTTGTTCTGCGGCAGCAGTCTGCTACGTAGCTCGAACTGTGTCTGAGCAGCAGAGTCCGAAGCTGGACAGTCAGTGAGTACAGACAGACATGAAGAGTCAACTGGCGAGAATTGTCACTGTTACATTTCAGTTGTAAATGCAGTTACTATATACTCTTGCACAATAAAACTCCAAAATATTCTGCTTGTGGATTATTGAGAGTGTGTGCGGCCTGCCCGACTCCCCGTCTTAACCAGAGTTAAGAGCTCCGTCCTCCCTGGGATCAACATCTAAGATACGTTCCTTATCGGGTCCGCAACGGATACAAAACCACACTAAACACACATGCAAAGCAGTTTAATAGTAACAGTACTAGGAAAAAAAAAAAGTAAAGTGGTCCCATTACAGGCCTGGCGTGCCCCTGAGGGTGGGTGGCGGTATAGTCTTACCGACTGTGATGCGTCGTTTTGTGTGATCTAGATACCTCAAGGATGTGGAAGCCGTGGCCCGCGTTAGGCCCCAGCGCCGCAGGGGGTGGGGGGACAATTTATTACGTCAATAACACAACATATATTAATCAGCAACTTCTAAAAGTTAAAAGTTAACTTTTAGCAGTTGCTGATTAATATGTTATTGACGTAATAAATTGTTACATTTATTGCAACACAACGGGTTGGTTCCTATTGTTGAATCCCAAATTGATGGTGGGTTGGGATTCTTCATTTTGTGCGTGAATAAATGACATTAACTTTTGTGTGAGCTGAAGTAAATTTTATTTCAGAAAATACTACAGCCATTCACATATGTTCTGAAAGCTTCTACCAAGGGATTTAGATCAAAGTTGGTCCAAGCTCTTAACTACTGGCTGAACGTTCCTGCAGATAAGCTTGCTGTATTGCAGGAAGTGTTCCAGATGATTCATGTTTCTATTATCCTGTAAGTACAATAATAATCCGTTACTGAGGAAGGTTAACCATTTATAGTATTTTTATTTGGGAGTCTTATAATCTCCCTGTTCTACATGCATCCCCTGTTTCAAATTCGTACATCATATAGATACTAATTGCCTGATATTCACTGAACTTGGTTTCAGGTAGTGTGTTGTAGAAGGACAAAACTTTTTGATACTCTTTTCACTCCTTGCCATAGACTCACCAACGCTGTGTTGCAGAGTATGACATTAGAGTGGCAATGTTGAAATGAAATGTGGGGATGATTCATAGACAAAATATTCAAAAGAAAATAAAGTGCCTAAATTTGGAATTCTGATGCTGGAAGTAATGTAAGAACACCCTTGGCATGATAATTCCACTTATTTATAAGTAACTTGTGTTTGTTCATATGTGGCTTCTGTGTTCCTTCTATTAAATGTAGTTTTTATGCCAGAAATTTGTTAAGCAGGCTCAACAACATGACTGAAAACTTTGATGACAACATGGATTAATATTCATGACTTTCTGGCCTATGTGCAACTGTTTTGAAACAAAAGGAGGGTGTAGACACTATTTCACTTTGTCATCCCCGGCTAACACCATTAATTCTGAACACTGAGTAGTATAATGATAACTGCCTGGAAAGTTGTGTTCAGACAATCCAGAAATATGTGTTGCAATCCAAATTTTTATTTTGATAATGGCAGGAGTCCAACATAATATCCGTATGCTGAACAAACCATTGTCACATATCTTTAGAGAATCAACATTTGATGATTTTATTTCAAATGTATTTCATTTTGGAATGGAAGTTGTAGAGCATAATTTTAGACACTCTATAATTTCTATCTCCAAATAAGTTTGTTATGAATTACAAATTATTTTCAGCATAATAAGTAGATGCTCTATTGGTAACATAAAATTAATGACCAATTTAAACTGCATGTAGATCGCTAAAACATGTTGTCCATACTGTACTACTTCTTCTACCTCATATTTGGGGTCAGGAATCTTTGATGCTTGAAGATGGGAACAATAGGCTGGCCCATATGTCAGTAAAAAATTACCACCACACACTGCTCATAACCCAGAAGAGGAAAGTTCTCTTCTTCTGTTTGTTATAAATTAGATTGTATGTGTTTTGTCTAGATCTAGGACCAACTTGTTAGCAGCAATCCATTCAATCATACGAAAGAGTTCTAAACATGACATTGGGCAGATAATCCCCAAAATTATTGTTATAAATTATGCCACTAGAGTCTTCAGCAGATAGTATCCTGAAAGTACCCACTGTTTTGTGCATAATTATTCATCTTCTTCATCATTATCATTATCATAAACATATTCTTCCCAAGTAATATGGCTAGTGGCCTGTTAAGGTCTCCCGCCGTATCTTTGGAGGACTCCTTCTTAATTACCTGCCTCTAGGGGCACAGTGAAGCATTTGCCTTATTGTAAAATTATTTAGAGTCATAATTACTTTTATTAAGACTGGCCAAGTATCTGGGTCTTTGTACAGGACAAGACATGAAGCCTAAGACTTATTTGGCCCGCACTGTTTAACATCAAGTATGAAATATTTGTGAATAACGAGAGATAATGTATAAGGAAGTTTGTGTTGCAATTGTGTATAAATTTGCATTGCAGATTTGATGATATTCAAGACAATTCTTCTCTGCGTAGAGGTATTCCTGCAGCACACACAGTGTATGGAATTGCCAACACAATCAGTGCTGCTATGTACGCGAATTTCATATCGCTGCAGAGGGCGCTCAGTACTAACCAACTTGAGATGATAAAATTTTACACAGAAATGATGTTGGAAGCATGGCGAGGACAGGCAAAGGAGATCTACTGGCGTGATAACCACACCTGTCCATTAGAAGAGGAATATCTGGAAATGGTTAAGAGAAGTAAGGATAGAGTCAGAGTCATGAATAGGATTTAACTGAACCTGTGTGCTTCTAACAAATGTGGGAATGTGTGGTGTGTGTCAGAATGCATGATGTATATGAATTTATTCTTTGGTCTTCTGCATTCCGAATGTCGTCAACTGTAATGGATGCCACTGATTTTATTTCCTGGAAAAAAAATTTAAATTGTTTCCATCTCCACAAACTTTTTCAATCTTGAGTATTGAATAACAATATATAAATTCTTACAAGGCATTAATATGCAAGGTTAGTAAAATTGTGGAGACAGCAACAATTTGAACAACTTTCATAAAAAAAACCTTGGATGAAAGTGTTAACATAATTAAAAACAACTTGGTTACTACAGAAAGTAATGCTACTACAGAAAGTAATGCTAGTTTCACTCCCAAGGCTTAAGGCCACGTGTCCACTGTCTTGTAATGACCAGTTGTAGGAAACTGCAAAGACCAAACTTGGAGTTCCAGCAGTGGAGAAATGGTAATACAAATATCATTAAAATCTGTCAAGCAGATGCCAAGGTAAAGTAGGCAGATACAGAGGGATGATCTTCTAGATTTTATTGTTTTAATGCACTTTGTACAAAGAAAGGACATTAAACTAGAAAGGGTTTCAGTAGTCGTGGACGGGAGAAAAAATGTTTTTCAGGAAAGGCAGTTTGAAGTTCAGGTAGTCTCACAGGAGGGTGTAGATGGGGAAGTGGGGGCTTATTGGTTTAATGTATTCAGTGGAATTAATAACAGCTCTAATTATCTTACCTATAATTAAATGCATATATTTGAATGCTGTCATGTCAGGTGCTGAGGTCATATTCTATTTTCTGAAATGAGACATTAAGTTCTGATCAAATTTTTTTGTCACCATAAGTCAACATGGTAGATATGTGTAGTAGAGGGCAGAATGAATGTTGAAGATAGGATAATATAGAATTCAACAAGAAATATCAGCACTCCTGTACCTCGTAATAGTCATAGTGTTGAAACACTTTATAAATGAATTTGTTTTGACTAGTCATCACCTGACTTATGTCAATCCACACATAGTCACTTGCCCTCAGACATAGCATCCTAAGCCAATTACACAAATTTGTATGTGCAGTGTTACAGAAGCCTTCAAGCTTGCCAAAGCAACATGTTGAGATTCTTATAATTAAAAATATTGTCGAAATTCAAAGCAAAAGCTGAGGATCCCAAACCAGAGCCGAGAGGATTGTGAGAGTTTCAAAATGAATGATGTACTTGAGTACGCTGAAGGTGGTATATGGAGGTGTAAAGGAGAAGAAAGGTCTTTGTCTCAGCAGAATTCAGTAACTGATTTTTCAGTCAATATCAGGGATTAATTCAGTGCCACTTGAACGGTTGAGCACTGGGAGTAATGTTCCAGCTGACCCAACTACTGTTCACGAGAAATTGTGTCCATCTTACTAATATTCCTTCTTCAGATTTCATATTTTTATATTTGATAAATATAAACATAACTTTTCCTTGTTCAGATATATTCTATCTACTCATTCTATTCATTTTAACATTTTTCTAATGGGGAAGTTTTCTTGACTTAATTGTCTCGAATATTTCGATAGTTTTGTAACCACCTGTGAAATTCCTTCAGCACATGACTGTAATTATAGAGAGGATGAAAATCTTTGGGAATGTGGTGCCAGTCACACATTGAGTGTGAAATGTGAATTTAAGGGCTTCCACTAGAAATGTGATATGTAACATTAAAGTTTTCCCGTTACAGGCCCGGTGGGGTCCAGAGGGTGGGTAGAGGTATAGCTCTATTCTTCCATGACCGCGGCACCAGAAGGGGGTGAGTGGTCAGCAGTACGCCCCGGCCGCACTTTACCCCGGGAAAGACCCGGTACCCATTGTACAGGAGGCTGGGTGGGCCTCAGGGCCGGTCTGGACGGGCGGAAAATCTTGTACCCACCGGGATTCGATCCCGTTCCGTCCAGCCCGTAGTCAGTCGCTATACCGACTTAGCTACCCGGCCCACAAATGTGATATGTATTAGTTAAAATTTAATTTTTTCATCCCACACCTTTGGTGTCAGTACAAAGCTTCCTACATTTAACATCTCAAGTGGTATATTCTCATTCTTACTCTACGCCCTGTAGCACTGGTGATGTTCTGTGTGACTTTCAAAGAGTTATTATCAGTGGCATAGTTCATGACTACTACCTCTATAGACACGCAACATACAACAAAATGCTGGTCGAGATTCGGCCCGCTGCTTGTCGGCCGAGCATTATGGTTAACTCACATTTTCATACTGGAATCTCATATGTGGTTCTAAACATTTCCCTGTAAATTGTGTTTGCACTTGATGCTGAATATTTCCTCTAATATAAAATATAGTGAAAAATGTGTTGGTGATTCTGTGCAGTTTTGTGGCGACATGTTACCTTACCAGAACACAAAATATCTGTTTTTAACAGAAATAACTGGACCGATCATGTTGGGAGTGAAAATGATGCAGATGTTTAGCGAGGAAAAAGCTGACTTCACGAAACTAACTGGAATCTTTGGGCAGTACTACCAGATTAGGGATGATTACTGCAATCTGTGTCTGCAAGAGGTAACATTGAGCTATCAGTTGTAGATGGTTAAGTTGTCCATGTGCCTAACGTAATGCAACGAAGGTATATTTGGCATTGATGTGAAGTCCTACATATTCAAATTCCTGCCATTTTCAAGGGTCGAATAACATTATGAAATTTTACTGGATATGTGAAAATTTTCCAGGTGTTGGAATTTCAATTTACATTGATTTGGCCCATCATCTTTGAAGACCTAAATGCATTTTGGCTCCTACATATGCGTAAGAATGTAGGCCATGTATGTTGATACGTATTAGGTGTTGTTTTATATTGACACATAATATTATATGTCCACTCTAAAAATGTAAAGAAATTCGAAACCAATTTTTAACCTTTTATGTGGAGCAAATTTTGTTATTAAAGCAAGGATTTTAATTTATGCAGGTTGTCCAGAAAGTAATGTCGCTTATTTTTTGCCATAACAAAGCTAGAAGTGTGATGTTGTAGACGAAACAAATCTGATGTCTGTGGTATTGATGAACTGAATTGTAAATATTTCTGTCAGATAGCAGCATTGCAGCAGCACCTCGCAATGGAATCAATCAACGATGTGCGTTACAATACATTTGCCGTGATAAGATTCCTTGTTGCAGAGAATATGTGTGAGTGAGACATATCACACAAATTGTTACAATATTTAGGAAGTGCTGTGGTCGACTGAAACGCAGTTGGTCTTTGGACGAAAAGAATGACGGCTTTCAAAACAGGAAAAGCAGAGCGCCACTTTTGCCTCGCTCAGGCCGTCCTGTCGCAGCTATTAGCCCTGAAATGCTGCACCGTACTGATAGCATTGTTCGCTAGTATCGACGCATTACAACCCGACAACTGGCGCGCTGTCTTTTAATCAGGAAAGGAGGTATTATTCACAGTATCCGTGATCTTGGATATTCGAAGGTGTGTTCGAATTGGGTTCATCGGTGCTTTACAGTTGAACAAGAAACCGAATGAAAAACCATTTCTTCTGACTTTTTACACGTTTTGATCTGGGGAGAGACTTACTTACCCCAAGATATTAACAGCAGAGGAACCTGGGTGCATTATTCTTGCACCAGAGAAAGAATGGCAATCCACAAAATGGCCCCACACTTAATATCGTATAAAGAATGAATTCAGGAATCCTCTGCCATCGGGCGAGGTCAAGATCACTGTCGTTCGGTACTGTAAAGAAGTGATTATGGTGGAAGCGATGTCGAGAAGGGAGACAGTCAACTCCGACCACTAAATGGGGAGTCTGAAAGAAGTAAAATAGCGCTTCAAACGGTATCAATCTTACAAGACTCCAACTTAAATCTTCCGTCAGCATAACATAGCAAGGCGGCACACGTGTTTGAAAACTTGCAAAGCCACGAAAAACTTTGATTTGACAGTGGTCCACCGTCCAAGCTTCAGCCCCCATCCAGTACACCCAGTAAAAAGTAAAAGGTAAAGCAGTCCCGTTACAGCTCGGGAGTGGCCCAGAGGATTCCAGGAAATTAAGGTTCCCAGCTTTCATGACAACGACACAGGATGGTGGTAAGGTTGTCAGCCTTACGCACCGGCCTTCTTTACCCCCAGGAAATGCTCCTGGTACTCATTTCTGTTAGAGGTTGAGTCGACCCTAGGGCCATAGTGCGATCGGAATGATTATGTTAATGAAAAATTGCAACGACACCATCTGGAATCGAACCAGCGACCTTCTGAGTTGTAGCGCGTTACCCTAACCACTGTGCAACCGCGGCCCCCCAGTACACCCAGTACTCTTCATAATTTGTAATTGTTGCAATTTTGGAGTAATATATATAGATAAAAGGTAAGGCCCTTACTTTTCGGAAATCCTTCGTAAATCCTAAATATATTACCATGTAGTATATCTAAAGCCTTTGTTGGAGGTGACGGTACACTAGTGACGTCTGGTGAAAATTTAATAAACTTGTCAATAATATGAAATTGATTATGAACTGACACGTACATTTAAATTGCTGATAATGGAATGTTGTTGAAAAGTGTTTGCTTTTCTCTTGTTGCAGTATTCACAGAAGAAAGGCTGCTGTGAGGATATTACAGAAGGGAAGTTTAGTTATCCAATAATCCATGCTATAAACAGTCGCCCACATGACAATCAGGTGTCAAGTATCCTTCTGCTGTTTTAGCTCTGTTCTGTAGCTGGTATTCTGGGTGTATATTATGTGGCTACCTATAAACTTGCACTCATTTGTTGTCTAGTATTTACAATATACAACTTAATTTTAAATTAATGCGGAAACACATAGAGAGCTCGGTTTATCCACTAAGTATCTCTGGTTAATTACTATTTGAAGAGTTGGATTTCAACTTCCTGGTCCAGTACTTTGACATCCTAATTAAATTTTCGTTTTAACACTTCAAAATGTTCTTACTTGTAATAGTCTTGTATCATGTATTTCCCTACTATTTACTTACAATACAAATTTATTTATCTTTTTTATTGTTTCTTTGCCATTTTTTCTTTTTGATTTACACTTAATTCCTTACAACCCACTTTTCTGTCAATTTTCTTCACTGTTGCAACCACCTTACCATATGATAGCTATTTATGAGTCATTGTAAGTTACCCAGACTCTTGTCCCTGCAAATCTGCGATATTTACAAATCTAATTGCTGTTTCATTCTTTCCCACTCCACTCTTCAGTATTTCTCCTGATACCACTCTGTCTACAATTCCACCATACTTTGTGTCTTATAAGTTGTTACATGTGGCCTGATGGACGTGAAGTAATTCTGCAACTTTCATTTGAATTGTTGCAAACAACATATGAAAAGTAAAATTTGTCTTAGTGTTTAGAATGAAATTAATTTTGTTAGCTAACCTATTTCACATCTCATACTCAGTTCATAGTAATATATGTAATATCTAAAGTGAAGTGCATGGTACACATGCGAGAGCAAAAGTGTTGTGTTGTACTGTGCTTAATTGTGGTGGTATGTAATGTAACAAGATAGCAGGAAAGATATCTAGTGTCTGTGCACAATCTGTAGCTGCAGTACTTGATCATGTATTATGTACTAGAAGAAAGGATGTCTTCACAGATGGCTGTAAATATGAATTAAGTAGACACATGGGGTCTGGTTAGAGATAATCATTTTGGGATTACGGGGAAAACTGGTGGGATGTTGTGACATAATAGAAAATTTGAATGATTCTTAACTACCACCAATCAGGTATCCTGCGACAACGAACTGGAGATGTAGAACTGAAGAAGCACTGTGCTACACTGCTGGAAAATTTTGGTTCTTTGAGGTACACAAGGCATACACTAGAGGAGCTTGATGCTGAATTGAGGGCTGAGGTAGCTAGACTTGGAGGCAATCCAGTGCTAGAAGATGTCCTGGATGAAATGTTGAACTGGAAGAAGGAAACAGATGAGAAGAACCTGGAAAAGTGAGGATCTTTTATTGTCATGTGTAATGTCAGTAATTTTCATGTGTGGCTGGTGGCTAATTCATATATTTTGTTGTTTTTTGGGGGGGTTCTAAAAGAAGAGAAAAGATCTCAAGAAATGTGAGTGTACGTATTTGTGCAGCATGGGCATTCTTTATGATTGTCATTTCATGCATTATTATTATTCTTTATTAAATGCTTCTCTTTATGTCAGGATAATATACACATGACCCTGAAAGGTATGCTGCTTATACACACACACACACACACACACAATAATACTTTCTGTTCTTTCAATATTCAGAAGGCCATTTTTATACTTATGTGTACAGTCTGCATTTATCAGTAAGATGTCACACCTTTTATACAAAGTTTTAATGTAGAATTAAAGCAAAGTGTGCTTGTTGAGAAAATCGTATATTTGGGTGATTATTTTGCCACATAATTATTGCCTTGTAACGGAATGTCATTATTTGCCAGTCCTGGGAGAATTTCTTAACAGAACAAGTGCCTTATGATTATTTTTAGAATGAAGTGCAATGTGTTCTGATACATGCAGTTATGGAGAATGGCATTTTTTCAACAGTCCTAGATTTTTGGGATGTTTTCTTGTCAGTGATGTAGTATTCTTTATAGTCATGATTGAATGTGTTTTTGCCTCACTCCTGTTCCTTTTACTGTGAGGCATATTATGTAAATGGGTTAACTAGAGAAATAAATGTTCCTTCCTATTTTAATGATGTCAAGAGATTCTGATACTGCACATTGTAAAGTACTGCCTCGTAATGTACACAGCAGTGTAACAACATATATTGCTATGCTCTTATAATTGAGGAAGAAAGTTTATCTGTTCTGGTTTATTTTCCTGTTGAGTTAATGCGTTATTTTACATGTTGGTGCAATTATTCTTATCTTTCTTGGCCTTTTGTCCGTAGCCTTTACTTCGTGAAACAAGAGATGGTTCATGCGAGTAAAGCGACAAATTTACTAGACAATATACACTTGAGAACTCAAAGAGCAAGTCACATTGTCATGTAGCTTTTGATATTATCAGTTGGCGGGGCTCGTGTAATTATGAAGAAGATTTTCCACTTTGACATGTGAAAAGTTGATCGACATTTTGAAATTTTCGTACATTTAAAAGTACTTATATATAAATAAACATTAATTGGTGCACTGGTATGTAGAAATCACGCCTTCAAGAACATTGAAAGCCCTCTACATGAGGAGTTTGGTGGCTTGCAGAAGTCTGGGTTTGCCTTGATGGGGGAAAAGCGACACTCAGGCAATCGAACTGTGGCACCTGGAATTTTCGGAAGGGATAAATGTGGTGCCATTTCGGATGTAGTACATTCATCAGATTCCTAACTCACCGAATTTGAGGGCTGTATGGTAGATCGTAGAGACGGTTTACTTGTACCCTAAGTTCATGCATGACGTTTCAAAGAATAAGACATAATTAAACAGATTCCTTACGGGAGTACTCTTCCGTTTGGGCGAACAAATACCAGCTAAACTCCTATCTCCACCTGCATGAGAGAACTACCCTGTCGGTGGAGATAGTGGATTCTTAAGAACTTTCTGTGAAAACCTCAGAATCCGTCGGAATCCAATAGTGCTTTAATACATGGCACTTAAATTATTTATTTGCTTTTTGTATTCGACAGTTCCGGTGGTAACACTTGCCAGTTAATGAACCGTGTGACCTAATAATAATGACATTATCTCTCTTCCTTCCTCCCTAAGAAATAACATTTTGCCAGTCTGTTAACTCAGCCTGGTTGCAAATCGCTCCGCTCCAAACACCTTGAACCCGTTGACTAATCATGCAGCATGCAAGCCTAGGCGGTGTGACCTGTGAATACACTATAGATCCGTACTGAGGTTAAGTTCAGTGAGGGAGCTACCGTATGTGCTGTGTGACTGAATAGAGACTATCACTGACTTAACTTTCTGTTTCCCTTCCTGATACTTTCAGGTATCCCGAAATTTACTTAAGTGTTGATTGACCCCATACCCTCTCATCCTTTATGTATACTTTTTTACAATGTCAGTGTACTGTATGTGTTCAAAATTGTAGTTCTGTCTGTTGTTTTCACATGAAACCCACAATGAAAATACGCTTAAAATAACAGTATTATATATACAAATATTACATTATATTGCACATAATATTAATTAATAATTCACACAATTAACAATAATGTTTTACGTAAGTTCGAGTGTAAGGACGTCGTATATTGCGTACCACAGAAACTGCCTGTTTTGGGCCCAGTTCTTTAGACTGCAAACGAAAGCTTTCACACGGAGAGAAAACGGTATGTGCACATCGGAATGAATTGGTCTTTATGGACTACACTGAAGATGTGTGGAAACAAGTGGTTCAGAAGCGTTGATACCCTATGCCATTGTATATGACGTCATAGGAGACAAGTCTTGAATCTTCAGCAACATCTGTATGAGAAAATAAAATCGGAAACTTAGGAAAATCAATTATTTATTTAGTACGGTTTTACTAACTAAAGCGCAGGGTATGTTGTGGTCACCAACAAGTAGATGAACTGCAAGGTGAGCTATATTAAACTGGGTTATTTCCAAAGAAGGTACTCCAATATTTAACTGAAAATGATTAGGTAAACACAAAAATGAGGTTGCAGGTTTGTATTTCTAATGCAGACAGATATTCGAAAGAAACGCGTCGTTAATTAAAAAGAAGGCGTTAGTGCTCAGCTAACTTCATCGACAGACTCACTCCAAGAAACTTACAGCACTATAACAGCCCTCTCACAGTTTTAAGATCTTATGAAATTGGCCCAGTTAGCCTGAAATAATTCTACCCAAAGTTCCATGGCGTTGTATAACTTCAGGAAAATTAATCTACGCCAGGTTTTATGTACACATTATATGTATATATGCACAAATTATATATATACCTATATACATACGTATATATTCTCTCTCTATATATAAATATGCATATATTCTCTCTCTCTCTATATATATATATATATATGTTGAGAGAAATATCACTGGTATATTTCTTTGCTTCACAAAATTAGGCCTTAAACCTCCTGGTTACAGCTTACATGTCGAGACGCACACATGTCAATGATCCTCACAAGAGAAAAAATTCAGGCACAAAGACTTTAATTAACAAATGCGTGTAGGCGTTGTTTAAAAATATACAGGCCTAAGAATGTGTGTTCTGTCACTCATGTAATATGTCTTTCTCGACACACAACGAACATCAAACTGGCCTCCTGCTTCCTGTTCGACGAAAACTTCTGTCTCGACTGAAATTTATGAAAAATCCCACTTGTGCTTTCAAAGTACTGGCTCTACACTCCCTAGAATCGAAAAAGTAAATTTCGCGCTCTAGGTGTTTTTGTGTTGCTGCATTAATTACAAGTACACATTTCTCTCTATTTCATAACAAATGTAGTACTTGGCTGGGAAAGGACTATTACCTGTCCCGATGACTTTATACACGTCCCTGGTCACTCAAGGAAATCACTCGGGCCACGAAATCCTACAATATACCCTTACGGGAACTAGATTACTTGCTTACTCCATGGTGCAGAGTCCTTCTTGAGAAGCTAACTGGTTTGCAGCTAGTCAAGAAATTCCCCGCATTTCACGGAACCCGAAGGTTCATTGCCGCACTCACAAGCGTCCGCTTTCGGGAACTAACATTACCCATAATTTATACTTCCGAAAGACATGGACTTTTATGAGTGTTAGTAGGCTGAGTTTATTGTAATTTATTTGTATGTTTAACTTTCTAATTAAACCACGTTTTCCTTCCAACGCTTTCTATGGCGCGTGCATTAACAGCAGCAGGTTGACCTGTTAATGAAATGAACGTCAGAGCACACTGTCAATAGATCGTGGTTCATGCCGGCTGGAATAAAAGGTAGTCAGGACGTTTGTTAAGCATAAGTAAAACGAATTTACCTTTAGTTTCGGGCCGCATTCTATCACCGGAACCGGTCCTGAAAAATCGCAAAACTTTGGCTCATGCAGACTAACAGCCAGTCCAGAGAGTGTCGGTCACGATTGTGTGTGTGTCGATTTCATAACTTGTCCCTGATTTTCGTAATAAATCTAAGTAAAACGACGAAGGGAAGAGAATTAATAAGTAATGTAAATGAATATACCTATTTGGGGGTAAGAATAACCAAAGATGGAAATCACGAGCCAGAAATTAATGATAGAATTAATAGAGGAAGGGCAGCTATAACAAAGCTAAACAGCATTTTGTGGGACCGTGATGTGACCCCCAAAACAAAGACTCATATTTATCATTCAATAGTTAAAAGTAAGATCACATATGCAGCAGAAACATGGTGTTTAAAAAGCAAAAACGGTAGCAAAACTAAATGCCACAGAAATGGACTTTTGGCGACGCTCGTTTCGAATCTCCAGGAAGGAAAAAATTAGGAATGTTTTTATTAACCTTTAGACGCCTAACGTCAACTATAGTTGACGTACCGCACCGCTAACCTCTAAAGTTGCATTTTATATATTTATTCAACAAATATAGGTACCGAATATTTTAAACATTGTGTATACTCTTCGTTTTTTTTTCTCTTCAAAATGCAGTTTGTTTCATAATTCTAACGTATTTGGTTCCTGTATTATTCACATTTATATACAGGGTGTGCTAAAATTGAAAAAACAATTCTGGCGCCAGAAGGTTAAACAAAAAAATGAATGTAGCAAGGTCTCTTTTAGACGATATTAAAACCAAGTAACTTCAATGGTATGGATATATTCAAAGAATGGAAAAATGGAGATTACCAAAAGAATTTATGAAATGGAGCCCACCAGGAAGAATAAAACGAGGTAGACCTAAACTTACATGGGCGGAAGGGATTAGAGGACTGATGGGAGAAAAGGGATTAATGGGAAAAGACTGGAATGAGAGAGGCAACTGGAGGAAGGAGATAAAATAATTGCCAAATGGACGCAGGAAGATGTGGAAACATTGTACAGCCTGCTAAATAATAATAAAAGGACGAGTTGTTTACCTTGTCTTTATTAAGCAACTTTTGACACAATGTCTTTTAATTTGTTTTGTCTATGACACGTGTGAGGGAACAGACAGAATAACAAATACTGGAATGAATGTCAGATAGTGAAGTGCTGTAATTGTAAATGTTAGTGTGAATGTAATGTGATTTTCTTTCCTTACAAACAGGTAAGCTGTGATGGTGTATGGAGGTGCCCGTGTGCAGCTATACACATTCTTAACATCGACGGGGTAAGATAAATTCGTAACTTAAAAATCGTGACCGCTTTTTCCGGAGAAGGATCTTCCGGGACCAGATAGTTAGGAGGCTGCATTGTAGCAAGCATTCCGACAAATCCGTATGTTTCTAACATTTCGGAACGCCAATTTTAATTCGACACGTTCTTTACCAAATGCTTTAACTGCGACAGGTTTTCGAAAGATGTTATCTATTGAGGATAAATTTTGAAGTTGGAAGAGATATGGAAAGTAACGATTGTTCCTGCTTAATATTAAAATAGGCCTAAAGGTTTTGACCTATCACACCGTCAGGAATATAGAGAAAACTTTGTAGTGGAATATGAGGTACACTCAGTATAATCTTCTAAAAATTCGACTAGAAGCAGGTATTCAGTAAAGTTGTTAGTCTTGCTTCCCGGCGCTTTCCCATTTACACCAGGTCTTCTTTCACGCCCTAGTTGCTTTCCTGACAACGTGGGTGTAAATAAAATTTTATTTTCTCATAAGATATTTTGAATGGATAGGCGTCACACGAGTAATCATCCCAATGACAGTCTGTTGATATCCGGCATATGTACCGGTATTTATATTATAATTGTATTACTTACTTACTCCATGGTGCAGAGTCCTTCTTGAGAAGCTAACTGGTTTGCAGCTAGTCAAGAAATTCCCCGCATTTCACGGGACCCGAAGTTTCATTATCGCACTCACAAGCGCCCGCCACCTGTCTCTATCCTGGGCCAGCCCAATCCAGTCCATATACCCACTTCCCACCTCCTGGAGATCCATCCTAATATTATCCATCCATCTATGCCTAGGTCTCCCCAGCGGTCTCTTTACCTCCGGTTTCCCCACCAAGACCCTATACACCCCCATCTCCTCACCAATACGCGCTACATGCCCTGCCCATCTCATTCTTCTCGATTTTATCACCCGCACAATATTGGGTGAGGAGTACAAATCATTTAGCTCTTCATTATGCAATATCCTCCATTCCCCCGTTATTTCGTCTCTCCTAGGTCCAAATATTCTCCTCAACACCATGTTCTCAAACACCCTCAGCTTCCTTTCCTCCCGCAATGTCAGCGACCAAGTTTCACACCCATACAAAACAACAGGCAAAATTATA
>Ga0123354_10007346_pt1 | contig 16569 bp, 10 predicted proteins | sample TergutLab28metaG_2_FD_97872 | JGI IMG/M metagenome (GOLD analysis project Ga0123354, IMG submission 97872) | Labiotermes labralis P4 segment gut microbial communities from Petit-Saut dam, French Guiana - Lab288 P4 | ecosystem: Host-associated > Arthropoda: Insects > Digestive system > Gut ...
CAAATATAGGTACTGAATATTTTAAACACGGTATATACTCTTCGTTTTTTTCTCTTCAAAATGCAGTTTGTTTCATAATTCTAACGTATTTGGTTCCTGTATTATTCACATTTTATATACAGGGCGTGCTAAAATTTAGAAAATAATTCCGGCGCCTAAAGTTTAATCTAAAAATATCTCTTAATATGAATAAAGTCATTTGATTTAACGAACAATTACAGACGGCGTAAATCAAATTGTCACGTAACAGGCCATATTAATAAGACATATGTGGTTTGTCTTACCGCTGTCTCTCAGAACCAGTGGTGCTAGTTATGGCCTGCTTTTTGAAACTTCCCCGCTGAATCACAAAAAAATGTTGTATCAACCACAGCCACATTTCATTTCCTTTTTGCTATATAAAGTGAAAACTTCCTACTATATGTATTATATTAGCCCTCTTTTCGTTATGCATTTTCTTCATCAAATGCTCCATCACTATTAAGATCATTACGTAGTATAATATGCGGAATATTAAAATATTCTGCAGTGTACCTTGTGCGTCCCTATAGGAATATGTTCCTTGTAATAAATCTGCAGTTTTCTGCGTAGAATCTGTTATAATCAACGCATGTACGCCCGTATATAAGCGATACTACTGTAATTTATAGCTTTAGGGTTACCTTGTACAGGATTCATTATTGTGTGGTTACCACTTGAAGACTTTAAAAAAGTAATATATTTTGTAGTGCTTGGACTATAAATGTAGGCCGCCGATTTTTACGTACAAGTTAATTTATTTTACATCAATCCGATATAGCAGATGGTATTTTATATATATAAATATTTTATTTGCCATTAAAGTGTTATATAAACCGATAAACACAAATACATTTTTAAAATATTAATGTGTTATATTAACCGATAAACACAAAATATCTTTTTTACCATTAATGTGTTATATTAACCAATTTAATAAAAATACATTTTTCAGCATTAAAGTGTTATATTAACCGATAAACACATGTGTCATTTATTACCCTTAAATTGTTATATTATCCGACAAACACAAATATCTTTGTTTACAATTAAAGCGTAATATTAAACGACAAACACAACCATACAGATATAAAATATTAGTCTTTTTATTGGTTAATGTAACACTTTAGTGATAAGAAATACACAACGGGACGACGACAGCTAAGGTTCTTTTTAACGTTTATCAGTGTTAGTACAGTGATATATATAGTTATAGTACGACGCAAAATACTGTCAGTGGACCAGTATAGATCAAACCGCGGACCGCACCACCACCACACACACACACACACACACACACACACACACTGTGACGTAATGTGGCTTGTGCTGGTACTTCAGACACGACCGTCACAATACCTGCACTGAAGGAATATTATTACGGAGTGACGACTGGGCGATGGGGCAACGGCTGGGGTATGTTGGTCAGAACATAGGGTCGCAGAAATTGTGACGAAACCGCGATGGTGTTTGGCTACCGTTCGCTGCAAGGGCGGACACTGCGGTGCGGTACGTTGCAGCTTTGACTCTGGATCCCTGAACTACGAGGTTTGATAGCAGTTAGATGTCAGTCGGTGCGGTCACCTCTGACGTATTCGCCTTGTGACTTTATAAACGGATTACATTTCTGACGTGTACGGTGACGTTAATGGAACTCGCTTTCTGACAGTCTTGTAGCACTGGCGTCAGTGTCCGGAATACATCCTATCGTCAAAATAATTCAGGGAACATGAAAAATTACACGGAGTAAAATAAAGAGAGGACAATGGATGTTAAAAATCATGATTTTTGTCCCAAAACACTCTTCCTCAAAAAATACTGTCATGATGCAAAACGCATTTGTCTGGCTTGCGTTCCGCCAAAATGCACAGCTGCAAAATAGCCAATACTTCAACACAGCATGGTTGATCAACTCTTCTTTTCCAGGTAACAGATTCGTATCAAAAAGGTGAATCAACATTGTTTCGCTCTTCATTTTGACACTACAACTTTTCTTATGCATCAGAGGATCTGAAATATTTCGTTGAAAATTTTGACATTTGTTCTTGTATCATAAGTTCAAGGTTTTATTACGAAATTTTTTTTTCCTCTTTTACAAATTTTGTGTATGTTTACAATTAAACCGTACTTGCAACTTTCGATTTTCTCCTGTTTTCAGAAATCGTTTGTTGGCCTTAAAAATGTAATTAAGCCTCCGCTAATTTCTGATATGCTTTTATGTTAAAACTTCACTGACACAGTTCAGTGCTACATTTGATGTGATTTTGCTTCGGCGAATTTTTGGTTGAATTTACTTACTTTTGTCAACGCTTCTTTCAATTACAGGTACACAGTTTATTTTATTGTATCTTTGTGGCGTTTTGTCAGTAGAGTTTCTATTATGAAGTTTTGTTTCCTCAGTTAAACCAGATATTTACTTTATTCCTTCATATCTGTATTTATGTCACTCTTTGTACATTTCCTTCATACATTCTAATTATTTCGGATGGTAAAGTACTATGGAATATGATCGAGCCCTTGTTAACAGGGTAACGGATCTTAGTGGTCATAAAATGCGGGAAATTCTTGTTTGGTTGAAGAAATATTGTTTTCTCAAGAACGAGTTGGTTAAATTTACTTATCTTAACAGTATTCACATTCGCGCCTTACACAACAATTTAACACATAACACCAACAAATGCACATTATTACAATTTACAATTTCACACACGATCCATTAAGATTACAACATGTTTCGTGCTCCTTCAGATCATCCTCAGGGACTTTGCATCAAACGAGCATATATCAAACACAGATGGATTAACAAAGAGATTGCCATTTTAGTCCTTAAAAATTGTGAAAGTCATAAATTTCTTCGCAGGTGTATGTGCAGGATAGTTCTATATAATACCATGATATCCACACTAATGTAGAAAACTCACTTCAGTGACAAACAGCTCGCTAATCTGTAGTAATGATTAGAAGGGACGACAAAATTTTTCTTCATGTTTAAATAAGCTCGATGCTATGAATAAAAATGGGAGATGTGGATTTGTTCCAAGGACATCTAATGTAGACATTAGACAGAGATGAGCAGTCACATTGACAGCTTACTTTATTTCCAAAGAACGAGCCTTGCTATCAACCGAAGAGAACAGATGGGTCAAAGACCTGCCTGCATGCAGTGGCGAAGGAAATGTCACCGGCACTATAGAGATAAAAACTCCGGCCGTCAAACTGTAAGCCAGACTGTAATTTCACACTTAATATTCGAAAAAGTAAAATAACAAAGTTGTCGTGCGAGTGTGTTCAAGTCTGTTTCCAAAAGCAGAAAAAAATTTACTCCACGCTGAGAAGATGGGACAGAATAATTATTTTAAAAAATAAGTACTTTTTATTCAAAATTCTCTTCTGGTTGTGATCTACGAGGCCTTACACCTCGGATTCACAATTAGAATCGCCTCACGAACAAAATTATAAGTATTTAATGAGTAGAATCTTTCTTGATTGTTTGGTAACAAAAGATTCATCCGCAGGATCCAGTAAATTGACACCACTCTTGCATTACATCTAGTAAATCCAAAGAAATGTGACAGAGGCGCTAGGGAGACGAGTTCCCTTGATTTAAGTCCGAAGTTTATGAATTCCCGTTCTCACGAAGTGTCACAGAATGTGGTTAAATTGTTATCTAAAGGTAAAGTGATCCGGTTACAGGCCTGGTGTGGCCCAGAGGGTGGGTAGAGGTGTAGCTCTACTCTTCCATGACCGCGGGACTAAAAGAGAGTGAGTGGTCAGCAGCACGCCACGGCCGCCTCTACCCCTGGGAAAGACCCGGTACCCATTTTACAGGAGGCTGGGTAGGCCCCAGGGCCGGTCTGGACGGATGGAAAATCTCGTCCCCACCGGGATTCAATCCCGGACCGTGCAGCCCGTAGTTAAATTGTTATCTATGCATATTAAATTTGCAAGAAGTCATCCCGTTGTGTAAAGATACAAAATAGCCACTTTTTATTATGTGATTCAGTCAACACAAACATATAAATTAATAGCATAGGTTACAGCGACATGTTTCGACTTATAAAGTCATTACCAGGCTAAGCTAAGAGAACAAACTGATAATGACCTTGTAAGTCGAAACATGTCGCTGTAACCTATGTTATTAATTTATATGATTGTGTTGACTGAATCACATAATAAAAAGTGGTTATATTATTATCTACGCTTTCGGTTTAGCTCCAAAAACTTTGTGTTTGCGTGAGCTAGGTTATAACTCCACTGCTACGTTAAAACTCTGGAAGGCCTCTTTTCAATACCATTGTAGCGTCTTGAAGCGTCAGATAATGAGTAATATATACGCCCCAGTACATCGAGTTGGTGGAGCTCACAGTCTGCCGGGAATTGACAACGGGCCTGCCGGCGTGAAGAAGAATTGAGATGATTGCGGGGAATCAGCTACATGGAGATCCAAAAGCATATTCACGTATAGGCTTTTCCAGAGCTTTAGTAAGTACCTCACGGATCGCATGCTCTATAGGAATGTTTCGCTTTCCTTCCATGATTATTGGATATGACATATTTTAACCCTTCAGAACACAGTTACCTTCCATGTGCTTATACTAAAAATGGCAGACGTTTTCTTCAACAGCGTACATTAGATTTTGTATTACCTTCAGAATAGAAAGCGATTCTTCTGCCACATATACCGTTACAACTCATCTCCATATTTAGCAATGGTTGTTTGTTTTATAAACTCAGATTTTAGGACGTTCAAAGAATTAAAAAAAAGTGACAATTAGTTTAGTTATGTCTGCATGGCCTCATGGAACATCTCATCTTCCACTGGTCGAATTTTCATAAAATTTGATATTCGATTATTTTTTTCGAAAATCTGTCGAGAAAGTTCAAGTTTCATTAAAATCTGACAAAGTAACTGGTTCTTAACAGTAATATCTGCGTACATTTATGATAATATGTTGCAGAATCCTTCTTAGAATAAAAAAATGTTGCAGAAAATATTTAAAAAATACGTTTTATGATCAGTAACTTTTCTCCGAAAATCGTGTCGCTTGTGAGATAAAGCGGAAAAATGTGGTAAAAACAGACAGGTCAGAGGTGACATAATGTGGCGCAGAAGAGAGGTGATTTGCATGCTGGATAACAAAGTCAAAGCATACACACACACACACACTTAAGCACTTTATTATCCAACTAATGCAAAATTTATAATATGTAGTATAATTAAAATTATAAAATATTTAAAAGTGCTCCAACATGTTTCGCGCCACAGAGGATGTTATGGCAGCATATGCTGCCATAACACCGACCTTGTCCATATCAACTGACATGATAGAATCATTCTTGTAATTTTTAGCCAAGCACGGTACAAGGCTCCCTGATGAAGGATCCTCTGTGACCCGAAACATGTTGGAGCACTTTTAAATATTTTATAATTTTAATTGTATCTACATATTATATATTGTGCATTGGTTCGATAATAAAGTGTTTAATTATCAATGATGCACGGTACAAGCATGAAGACAGACACACACTTATTTCATACCTGCTGCCTCATAGCTGATTAGTTCCGTCTGATCTCGTAAAATGTTTCATGGCAACACTTACAAAAGCTGATAATCTCAGGTATGTCTTATCTCTCACTACGATCTGTGTAACCAAACTGTACGTCTAAAGAAAGCCATTTGTAAGCGAAAAATCTTCCATGCAGTATTGTGCACTTCACACGAAGACCTAAGTACGTTGCATCGTTGCCGGTGACAAATTCGCCATAAAAGTGTTGCTGTGCAACACGCTATAGTGCATTGTCTTACGGTCATATTTCCACTGCAACCATGGTTACGCGAACGCGACAACGCGTATTGCTTATCTTGTTAAATGGAAGTTTAATGTTCAAATTATGTGATATCGAAGAAGTAATACAAAGAGTGAATGAGTATTGAAAACCTTACATATAATAAAAATAAAGAAGGTAACTGGATTAGTCACAAATGGAGTAGAAACTGCTTCTAAACACGTGATTGAAGGGAATATAGAAGGACGGGAAGAGGAGGAAAACCTTAGGCAACTACTGGATGATGTTAAAGGAACAACTGGATGCTAGAAATTAGATGAAGAGGCACTGGATCGCACCCGCCGGAGAACTCGCTTTGGAAGAGGCTATGGACCTGTCGTAAGGCAGATTACGTAGTGAATGATGAGTTTCACGTAGTTTGTCCTCCACCTGGTTGAGCTGAACATACAAAAAGACACACAGCTTTTTATTCCAGACAATCTACTTCCTGCTTCTACACACTACGTTGTACTACTCTTGTTGTCCCACACGAAGTTTACCAGGTTTTTCCGTCCTCCAACACGTCAAAGCTGGCTCTGTGATCCGCTGCCCTCTCTGGCCAATGAATATAGCGCTGTTTCCCAGGGGACAAAGCGCGCGTAATTGACAGCTGCCGATTCTTCTTTGTCTAGTTGCAAGGTCAATCCTGAATGGAGCTGTACTTGTACCGGCCCTATAATGTTTGTCTTTAAACACAGCTTTATTTAACAACGCTTTTTCAACTGAGATTGTGTATGGGAATGTGTTTATGTCAAGAAGCGATCACTGTGTATTTAAGCCATTATTCCAGCAACTGTTTCAATAACGTTTATAACTTCCATGTGTTCCTATGTGATCGTTTTAAATGGGTCATCAGTCAATCTTATGTTAATTATCTCTACTGACGGGACGAAACTAAACTTAGTTACTTTGCCTGTATCCCTACACTGGCTGGCTCCATACAGTTATGGCATGTACGAGGAAATCTTTGTGGTATTTATGTCCCTTCAGATATACAGCTTTCACCAGCATGGGCCAGAAGCTGATGTGTTTTATCCCGTCACTACCCCAACTGTTAAACAGTGACTATTCAAACAGACCAGTATGAAGCAGGAGGTACACACACACACACACACACACACAAATTCTAGACAGTCACTTAACAGTCACAAATATCTGTGGTTTGCAAGAAGTTACTTATGAAGACAAGTGAAATTTCGACAAATTTCTGGAGTAACGCGAAAGAAAGGTAAATCGAAGTTTTTATATTTCCTCGTAAAGCGACGTAATTCAGAATCACGCCACCGGAAACTGGAAGTAAATGTCCAGACACTTTTAACTCTGACACTAGATGGTGGCCTGTCGGTGATTAGCTTCACGCCATAGCCGTCTTATCCTCAGAGAAGTATCCCTCGACATTCATTACGTAGGAGGCAGGATGCGACTCAGAGTCTATCTGTACGTTTTGGGGAAAAGAAACTGTACAATTCCTAGCGCGAAGACAACCTCGGTTCCTTAGTCGACCAACCCTTAGCCTATTCCTGCACCAAAAGATTTTTAAGCTTCTTTTTTCGAAACGTTTTGAAGATTTTTGTTTTCTGAAAAGTGATCTCTCGTGTTGTGAAATGCCAGATGCTTTAAACAAAAAGTCTACAAGAATTCGATTCTGGGTCTGAGTCTGTGGGGCACATGGCCAAATGCACATGTTTGATAGCAATGGCAATATGAAAATTGCCCTCAGCTATCGGAGGGTGCTGGCTGACGCAAGCCCATAAAACCCACTACCAAGAGCATCGCCACGTATACTGGAACATTACACTCTGTTCCAAAAACATGTGGCTACAGTATATATGTTATGGAAACTAAATATCATTATGACAGAAGACACATCATTTCCGTCTTGTTAATTGGTGGTGATGGTGGTGGAAGCGGTTACCGTAAAATTTTATCTAAGACTACTTCCAAATTGTAGAGTATTTCTGCCTGAAAGAATGACATATCAACTACTCAGAATAAATAAAGAATAGAAACTTTAAATGTTGTTAATTTTAAATCTTCTGAACTTGTTTGATTGCGAAATTTGTGCCGTGTTATAGAGTATGATAATTTTTACATACGATAAATAAGGCGGACTCATTTCAATTTGATGAACCCTGGCGCGTTTATCATGATATAAGTCGCCTGCTTTTCGTTTTCTACAGCTGTGTTCGGATGTCGTTAGTTACTAAATTTAATGCACCCTATAACACGCAGTTTAACGTAAAGCCGACAGATAATTTCAGCAATGATTACAGTAAATCCACCGTTACTAATGAGACACAAATGGCTTTGTTCGTCGTTTAGCCGTGACAAGTTGATACCTTGGAGACTATTAACTGGTGAAGAATTCATTCAAAACACATGTGCGTCTGTAAATGTTACGTTCGTATTATAAATCAAGGACATTCCGACAATTTAGTGACTTGTTGAGGAAGAATTATCTTTATTTTTTCCGTATGTGCCGTCACGCAATGAATTTATCTCTCTTTCTCACTTATCGAAACACAAGAACACATGGAAAATTCTTTGTTTAAACCTCTCCTTGCTTCAGATCCATAGTCTGTGTAACCACGTATTGATATCAGCCGCATGTCTTCATTTATGTCTCTCTACCTAACGCAAGAGATTACAAATACGTGAAGATAGTTGACTACAAAAACAGGATTGCTTTGGCACACAAAAGTCTTTCTAGAGAAACGGAAGGGCTTCTATCTGAAATCCACCGAACCTATAGATTTCCTACAAATATCTAGCATGTAGGTCTATTTAAATGAGTAGAAATGTTTTGAAACGTTACAATAAACGTTTATCCAGCGTCATTACGAACCTAATGACTGTTCACAATGTTCTTTTAGGCAACTTCACACGCACTTCGGAAACACGCACAGTACTCACAATGGCAGTAATGATGTTTTGTAGTTTGGATAATTACATTATCTCTACTAGGAAATTAATTAATCGATAACCTAAACGACAAAACTTCTTCCTCATCACTCAACATATCTCTCAACGAACATGATATAAACTAAGGAACTTTTCTTCTGTAATTTGAAATTATGTATGTCTTTTATGTGGCTTTGAAGCTGGGAGATTAGTAAGAATATTGTCTAAGTTTCGAACTGCAAGACCCGCGAAATGGTGTTTGATTCGCTATAGCGAAAAGTATTTTTCCCTTTGTCACAAATTCCAGACTGGTTCTGGGCTCCACGTGTCCTCTTAACCGAAAGAAACTAAACGCTTTTTTTTTTCTCGAGGAAAAAACGGGCGGGGCTTGAAGGTGATTATTCACCCCAATGCAGTTCAAAGTTAAAGAATGCGTCGTAAAATATCTTCACTCCTCTATATGTCTTCATGGCCACATGATTGCTGATTCTCAATACTGTCTTTAGTAATATCAATTGCCATCCTGTTCGTCATACCAACAAACAAGTCAAAGTTCCGCGGGACACAGTTTTATCCAATCAATCAGGTACTATTCTGAACAATAACAAATATTGTAATTCTACTAACATGAATTGGAGCACGGCCAGTAGAAGACCCATATATCCTGACAGGGCAGATCTTAACAACGGTATGCTTTACGTACTATGCAGTAAACCAAATAATAACAAACTTATGAGATAAAATAACAAACCAATAGTTAAAAAGCTATAGAAAAAGCCTAATGTTCTTTTTTTATTTAAGTAGCACTGGCAGCTAAGTTAATAAAAATATTTTTTTCCTCTTTTTAATATTCCAAATACATTCATTATAAATACTAACAGCTTAATTAAATTAGGAATATAATTAGAAAGACATCTAAAACCCTCGGCTTTAATTTATGACAACTGCAACTCTACCGTTTGTTAGCCTTTACAAAATCAGTTATTTTTGGAAAGAGTCAGGATAATAATTCTAAAATAAGAATTTGGTAGTAATGACGTCAAGTTAGCTTTTATCTTTCGAGATTCTGTCACTGGCGACAAGCTTGTCAGGTTACGCACACAAAATTCAGGCTCCATACCCTGTCAGTCGTATAACGCACAGTTACAGGCCTTACCAGTAACAGGTGGGCAAAACCACGTAATTTCAGTGCACATATGCTTTTAAGATTAATTTTAATAACACAGAAATGTAAGACAGAGAATAGCATAATTTAAATTCTTTGAAATTTAGGTATAAATATTGATGTAAACTTATATTTTAGTCTCAGTAATTAACTAACTTGATGCACAAACTTTTTGTTTTACAATAAGTTTATTTCATGCCTCTACATGTTTCGAGCACATGTGCTATAGGTGTGATGATACCAGAGGCTGTGTAATGCAATTCTGACCTCCTGATGATGAGCACATGTGCTCGAAACATATAGAGGCATGAAATAAAACTTATTGTAAAATAAAAATGTTGTGCATCAAGTTGGTTAATTACTGAGATAAATATACTGAGATGCACGGTCAACAAAAGTCAAAAAATGTATTTTAGGACTATTAAATCATGTAATATAAAAAGACAAAATATGAGTTAAAATCTGCAAACATCTACGAAAAATATCACGTCAGTTAAATTAACTTTTTTTTTCATAAAAGTGTAAAGATAACATTTTTCCTTCTCTTAATTAAGCAGCACGCCATGCAGACATGTAGCAAAGTGTTTTTTACGGCTGCACATACTTTAACCCTGGCACTAGGTACACATACGTGACCAGCTTCACAAACAGGCCCTTTCATTCCCGGCTGAAGTCTTTCCCGTATACATTGGGTAGGAGGCTGCGCAAACCTCAGGGTTTGTCTGGACGCAGCGTAAAATAGAAAATTTTCTGCCCATACCTAGAGAGAAATCCCGGTTCCATGGCGACCCAACCCTTATCGCAAACACCGTATCGACTGATAACACACAAGACGTGACATGTCACTAACAGGCTATATTATTCGACGTTGTATACTCCAATTTCATCTACGAAAATGCCTATATAATTATTAAGCTGTGGTGACATTGCGAAATTAAAGAAAGCTATAATATTTCGACATTTTCTTCAACGTTATTTAGAAGCCAATAAAAACAATATATCATGATAACCTAACCTCAAACAAACGTAGACTAATCACTTAGTGTTTCATTTGGATGTTAATTTATTAAAATAAAACTTGAATACTAAAAGAAAAAGGCAAACTGATGGCACAACTCCCCTGGCATACGACGATGTGTCATTCGGTAATCGGAATCCGAATTTTGCAGGAAAAGTTATATCAACATCTTCAAGAGTCGCAGGTCTTCGAAGGCCTGTCCGCTCTTGACGTCATTGTTTCGTGACTTCGTCCTGCCTTCTGACGTGCAGGGATAAGTACAGTGCAAAGTTGCAAACCAATGTCATTGAGTAAATTTAAATCTTTCAACATGGCCAACATGAAACAGATTCTTAGAAAGGAGCATGTGAAATTTGAATAATTTTTATGACAGAAATATGGGAAAAATAATTTCGAGTAGAAACGTTTCAAGTACATATTCATTCCTAGTGAATGACAAACAGAAAATCTAATAATGTGTTGTATCGGTTTGAGACATAGTGCAGTCCTTTTGATTCGGAAAATGTTGTCCATTTTAGAATATTTTTTTGGTTTATTCTATAAGGAAAGTTCAAGGTTGTTACCCGTATAACAGCCCTTACCTTACATAAATCTGTCATTTAATACGCCGTGTACTATTCTCAGAAGTCATTACAGTAACCAACAAATGTACATACAACGGCTAAAGCCATACACAACGTAGAAAATCTCTACAGGTTTCAGCGCCAGAACGCCATCTTCAGGGAACCCAAAGTACAAATGTTTACAAGTACCTACAGAACAAACTTGGTGTTACATTTTTACTATTTTAAAATTTTAACAATGTAATACTAAGTTCGTTGTATTGGTACTTGGAAGTGTTTGTACTTTCTATAAACTGATGATGGCGTCCTGCAGCCCAAACACGTAGGAATTTTACATATTATTTACGATTTTAGTCCTTTTATTTGCATATGTTAGTTGCTGTAATTACGTAACTTACATAATTAGAGTGACTTAAACAAGGAGCATGATACGAACGGTACATACAGAACTCATACGATGACATGTGCTACAAAATTTGTGACCGAAACTTTCAAGAAAACAGGGTGTTTGATCTTATCAAGGCGTGGACTGGACTGAAATAAGGTAAGGTATTGATATGATCCTTCTAGCAAAATAGCAGCAAAGAATTTCTTGGCGTTTCAATTAAGACCACGCCTCATAAAATTAATTAATTAAGGCCCGAGTTTCATTTCTCCCCCCCCCCCCAGCCTTCTGAAATAATAATTACACAAATTCTTGAAAGGCGGCCTTTTCTATATTTTAATCCAATAAAACTGCTTTGCCCTATAACAGTCTCCACGCACTACCTCATCTATCCTTCCGTGACACACTCCGAACACACATTTCTGAAATCCCTTAACGTGACTTTTTGCGTACTGCTTATGTAACCGTAAGCACCGACTGCAATGATCTAGACAGAAGTTAGCTTACGCTATGACAACGTTACAAGAACACTAAATAAACTGTAAAGGAAATTACTGTGATTATTACTTGACCCTGATGATTAGGATCACCAACGATAAACACGTTCTGACGACAGTGTCTTTTATTAGCCAATAATTACACAATTCCTGCTAATCTTCTTACAGGTTCTCCTCTTATAACAGGTTGCTTTCTTAAAACCGCCGTAAATAAAGCGGAAACAATTATTATGTACTAATGACCGTTGCTTTCATAAAACACAAAGTTTCGACGTATCTTTTACTGAATTGTGGTAGAGTCTCCTTTGCGAATAAACATAAATGTCTGTCAGTATGCAGCATCAATTTAGAAGCTTCTCTGGAAACGTCAAATGAATAGGTGTGTGAAGAGACTGTATTTGATTAACTGCTGATATTTTGATATTGATTCGGCCAAAAAATCCTAACGTTTATTCCAAATTCGTTCATTATTACTAAGCAATTACACTGATATTTCTAACACAGAAAACTGCCAGAATATAAGCCATAGTGTTATATAATTCTACGAAAAGGTAATTATGTAGTAAGAGGATAATTTACAGGCCCTGTTGTATTACAGCGCTTCACATCTCAATGTGACGTACTGAGTTGCACATTCTTTGACAAAAACTGTCCATTTGTTATTAGCTTACTAAATCGCTATGTGAAAGACTCGTACATTCTGAAAAGTGGTTGAAAAATGTTAGTTCTAGATGTGCAATAATTCTTAGTAAATAGCCAACTTAATGCACAAATTCTTGTTTTATAATAAGTTTTTTACATGCCTCTTCATGTTTCGAGCACTATGTGCTCATCATCAGGAGGTAAAAATTGTATTATACAGCATCTGGTATCATCACACCTACAGAGTGTGATATACCAGATGCTGTATAATACAATTTTTACCTCCTGATGATGAGCACATAGTGCTCGAAACATGTAGAGACATGTAAAAAACTTATAATAAAAGAAGGATTTGTGCATTAAGTTGGTTAATTACCAAGATTATACCGAGTTGCACGATCAACAAAACATCAAAATTTGTGCAAAAATCTTTCACGCAATTCGCAATAAAATGTCTTTAATCTACGGCATGATCAAACAACATACTGCGTGAAAACTGTAACACTCAATTAGTTACTCTCATTCATTCAGGTGAACAGCCCAACTTCAGCGCAAATTGCGACAGTTCATTAACACATCTAGAACGAACGAAGTACTGTTACCGACCTCTGTGCGCTGTACTTTTGACTCGCCGATTTTACGAACTTTCCGTCTTTGTTCAAGTTTAGGTAATATATGTGGAGAGAGACCCGTCCATGCAGATGACCCCTACGTGTTTGTTTTCTGCAACTGAAGCAATATCGACGCTCGCAAGAAAGCCAACTATATTGTTTCTTCTGGAAAGGGGAGGGACTGACGTTTTTATTGACTTTGTTCGCGGACTTTCTTATAAACCCTAGGACCGGCAGGGCAAAACTTTTACTACGTAAGTGTGCTGTACACGGGGTTTTGTCAACTGCACGGATAAACCGTCATTTTGTTATACTGTAAGGCTCTGTTTTTCTGTCTGTTTGCCTACCTGCGTGCCTGTCTGTCTGTCACAGTGACTTCGTAATTTATGTAAAATGAAGTTCCATTTCAACAATAAGATGTTATCCTGGCACTTAATAGAAATAAAACTGAGAATAACTATGAAAACACTAGTCAAATAAAACCAGTCTTGGGCCAAAATTGGAAACTCAATCCTCCAAAATAAACTACTAAATATGAATACTGGAAATCCCACTGAGAACGTTGGCTTTATGTTCGCAGTTTGTCCTATGCCGGTCTCTGCATGATGGCCAGCCAATTAAGAGAAATTTTTCATAGTGTCCCTTATTAATTGTATTTAAAAAATGAACTTCAGTTATGCAAACTTGACATTTGACCGCTTTCTTCCGCATCTTTCAAATTCACTGTTGAAAAACCGTCCTATAATTTTGTATACATAACCGAAGCAGCCAAAAAAAACGCTATTGGAACACAGATATGAAATGCTTCACTCAGAGCAGCGAATTCCACAAGAGTTCTTTGCATTATGAAGGTTCAGGATTTTCAGTACTTGTTTAAAGTTAGAAGCAGATGTTTTTGCTGCTCTAAATTATTCTTCGATCTCAATGTACGTAGATACTCCCTCCCCATGTTTTCTCAGAAACCTTTAACTCGGCTACATTATGCAAAACATTAGTTTCCTGCTCAATATAATTCTATTAAGGAACGAATTTTATCGGATTATACTACATCTGTATTTAGGACAAGCACACAAGCCCAGCAATTTATATACACGTCACAACTCGGTCCACAGAGTAGAATTCTTCTTGAGAACGTTGGCCTAGTATTCGCTCTGATAGGCACGTTTTGCATCAACTCCGAAGGCATTGTCCCTACTCGACAGAATTCAGTTGACCTGCAAAGCATGAGTAGAGCCCTTTAACATTCGCGATGACGGTTGGGGAAAATATATATTTCATATTAAAAACGTGGATCTCTATCTCTGTATAACCTTCTCTCCACTCGTCACTTGTTAGGTATGTTGTTTGTAACAGGCCTAAAGTCAAATTTATGCATAGATCTGTAACCACTTGAATAATACAGAAAATAACCGTGTTACCCCACTCGCACAAAACACGACTGAACTTCAGCCTAAAGTGTGTTTAGCAGGAGTGTATCGGTCACTGGTCACAAACAAGGGACTCTGAGCCTTGCCTTGTGCAAATAAATGTCAAGGTCAAATGCAAACACCTCAATACCAAATTATCTCCCTACAAAACCTTGGTACACACTTACCAACAAGCCCAATTTTACACCCAACCAAATAAAAAAACATACAACAACCAAGAAACCCGTACTAGTAACAAAAAATACACATATAAATTACAAACCCCAAAATGACGTATATAAATGATTTGGGCCTGTAATTCAACAATCTTAAATTTATCTTTTTCTTAACTTATAGATAAGTTTAGGATTGTCGAATTACAGGCTTCATATACATAATTCATACCTGAAAATAAAATTGTACACATATAAGATGAAAAACTATCATTAAATCTATTTATTGGTAGTTTTTCATTCTACATTTCATTTATTTTAGTTTTAAAAAAATTGCTTTGCTGCTATTACAATAGAGAAATAAATGTGACGTAGGATAAAATGGGATGATAATATGAAAGCAGTTTTTCAAGAAAAAAAAGAATGTGAGGGTGTAGAGTAGATTCAGCTTCATCGGAACTGAGTCCAGTAGCGTGCTCTTGTGTACATCTTCATGCATGTTCGGGTCCGATAGAAGACGAAGAAAATTTGACTAGCTAAGTGATGGAAATGTTTTTCCAGTAGCCCACTGCCTCATGCAGTTGCTTGCCTAATATACAGTTTCCTGTTACTTTGTTAGTTATTCGAATAACTGTTACAGTGTGACCAACAAACACACACACACACACATTATTGGAATTACAACAATGTTTTAATACGCAAAATACTACATGTTTCGGACCTTAATGGCCCATCATCAGGGTGTACACAGTTGTAAGTAACAACCGTCCATCCCTTCTGATATTCTTAGCATGTAGATCTGTTGAAAGTTCTTCAAAGTATATATAATTATAGAGATGGATATGTGCACAGTATTTGAACAGCCTGTAGGTTTGAGTGTGACACACTCAAACCTGCAGGCTGCTCCTACTACTACACTTACTTGCGTGTTAAAATATTATTGTAATTCTAACGAAGTGTGTGCACTGTTTGGTCACACTGTAACAAGTGAATAATAAAGCACGGAATGGGAAATGTAAAATTATTCGAAGAAATTTTGATAAAATTCGAACCTAATTAGCACTGAAGCTAATAACATTTTAAATTTGGATTTAGGATTCAATAGTGAAAAACGTGTCAAATTCTGACAATACCAGACTCAGGTCAGATAAGTTTTATCGAGCGCTAGTGGTGGGGACCCTAGAAGAGATATTGATAAAGCAGGAAGTGTAGAAACGTTGAAAATAGATAACATTAACAGAGAAGTAAACTAATATCAGTTGAATGAAGGCAGTCACAGAACTGAATAAAGTCTATATCGGAAATAACGCATTACTGTACAACAAAGAAATGCCATAAGACGCCAAGGACTTCGAACACTTGC